>MDSW01161862.1_pt1 | contig 13458 bp, 20 predicted proteins | sample 811171 | NCBI WGS metagenome assembly MDSW01 (sample SAMN05326641, study PRJNA326480) | marine metagenome | isolation source: seawater | place: Atlantic Ocean: North West | collected 2012 | reverse complement strand
TAGCCAAGCCTGTTGGCGTAGACGATTTGCGGCCAGATATCGGTGATGTGCCAATAGCCAGCGATCTGCATCAAATTGTTGAATGGTATTTCTTTTGGAAGGCTCCCGGCTGATGGCTTGTCTGTGCCAGCGCCCCGATCCCACTTTGTCTTCAGCTCAACGCCGCCTTCTTGGAAATCGCCATAACCTTTATAGGGTAGCTGCACATCGTCAAACTTGCCGGTCAGCTCTTTTTGCCCGGTGATGCGGTTCGCGCCAGCAAACGCCTCGCGCAAGCCGTCAAGTGCATTGCTGCACACCAGCTCAAACTCATGGTGTGTTGGTATGATATCTTTTTTGGGAACAGATCCATCGGCGTTATAACGCACTGTGGTCTTGTGTTCCAGCTCACGCTTGTCTTTGTCAGCGTCACGCCATTCAGCGCCATGAAAGCCTTGAAGCTCATTGATGGCGTTTTTAAAGGCATCAGTCGGGCTTAGATCGTTGACAGCTACATCGGTGCAATAGTTCTCAACAGCCCGGCCAGAGATTAATGGCGGCTTATCGCCTGACTGTGTCTTGCCCCGGCTGTCCTTGTAAACGCCATGCATGTCGAGGATGCGTTGTGCTTCAGCCTTATCGCCCTTGGCCTCACCAGCGATGACTGCCTTGGCATTTGCCAGCTCTGGTCTGACAACAGCTTTGTCATAGAACGTAAAGCCATCAGGCTTGTTAGGCTGACTGTGGTGGTAATACGAATGCCGGGCTGATTGCTCGACAAAGTCTTGTTTCTGTGGCTTAGAAAAGTTTTTAAAAGACAAAGAACCGCTCCCAAAGTGTGGAACGGTTCTATCAGGTCATGACATACAGTGTCAAGCGTTATGCTTAGGGCGCATTAATCTACGATTTTAAGGCCATCTGTTTTGTTGCTAACAACAGGTTCATTTATGTTTACCTTATAAAATTTTTCGTATTGTGCTTTGCGATCCAGCGATTGTTTTGCAACAATCTTTTCGTAATGTTTCGCGATGAACGGCGATTCGTAATCACAGATTGCAATGGTTTCTAACCGGCGCTGTGCAAGGTACCAAACAACCGGCGCTGCCCACTGAATATCCAGATCGGTTAAGATTTTGTTTTCTTCTGGCACACCAACAACATCTGTAAGAGTGTACAGTGCATTGTGATGTTGCGGCCACAACACGCCAGACAACATGACCCCGGCCTTGGTCATAACATAACATTCGTTCATAATTGCATACTTATCAATTTGGTTGTCAGTCACAGAACTTATCTTAATCATTGTCAAACCGTCATGATAATGACGCCAACGGCTTTGAGTGTTTTGGTCAAGGTTCCAATAGATGCAAGCCCACTCTTCATTGTAACTGCCATGCACCTTTATGCCTTTTTTATGATAGGTCTTATCGTATTGAAAACGATTACTCAGCTTCATATTTTTAGTCTCAAGGTCAGTATGCCACACAGCTAAAATTGGTATTGGCGGCGAGGCATACGCAATCTCATGCGGCTGGCATTTGAGAATGCGCGCATAGTCTTCGACATCTTGCAATGTCATGCTAATTTTGCTGTGAATGTGGCGCGATACCGTTTCTGGTGTCACGCCTTTCTCTTCAGCCAGCGCCTTCTTTGACATGCCAGATTGGCTGATCATTTCATCTAAGTTATTTGCCATGTGCATAATGTAAGCTCCCATAACACTTTGTGTCAAACCTGATTACCTATACCTAATTATCTTGTCATCACATGTCAAGCCTGATACTACAACTGTCTAATATGTTGAGAGGTAAGGCATGACACTTGATCAATATCGGCAGAGCAAAGGGCTAAGTTATTCAGCGTTGGCGCGGGTTACCGGCGCTAGTCATGCAGCGGTAGCGCGGCGCTGGTGTCTGCCATCCAGTCACAAGGATGCAAAGATCCCGAACCGCAAATTTATGATGCGAATCGTGAATGTGACTGATGGTGCCGTTCAGCCAACCAGCTTTTATGGCGTTGTATTTAATGACTGAGGATCAGCTCCAAGACTATGTCGTGCAGTGGCTTGACGCCTCACTGCCGCATAATTCGGTGTGGCATCACTCACCAAATGAAGGCACGCGGCATATCTCCTATCAGCGCCGCTTGAAAAAGCTTGGCACCAAATGGGGCTGGCCTGATCTGGAGCTGTTCATTGATGATGCCGGGTGGCTCGACAATGTAAAGCGCTTGCCGATCTTCATTGAGTTGAAGCGGCCACGAGGCGGCAAGGTATCCGACAACCAGAAAAAGATCCATGAGGAGCTGCGCGCGGCTGGCTCACACCTTGTTGTGGCCAAGAGGATTGCAGAGGTTGAGCTGTTCTTATCGCGGCTGATCAAACTGCGGCAAACCGGGCAAGCCAATCTTGTGAAGCAGATCTGCGAGGCCGCTGGTGGATAATCTACTGCACATCATTATCCCGGTGCTTAGGTATCCAGAAATCGGCGTGGAATACATGAAGGAATGCCCCGAATGCATGGCCCTTGGTTGCTGGGAATGTGACTACAGCGGTCATAGACAACTAACAGAGGATGAAGAAATTGCAGTGTACGAAATGCTTCAAAGACACAATTGTCAAAGACAGTAGGCTCCACGACAACAACACCATCAGGCGGCGCAGGGCTTGCATTCAGTGCGGCTATCGATTTTCCACCAGTGAAGAGCTGTTCATTCCCATGCCATTAAAGAAGGGGCCGCTGCCAAAGCTCAAGGTCAAGACTGAGTACCGGCAAAAGGTCACGACAAAACCGGCAGTCAGACCGGCTGAGCTGCTTCACAAAGAGGATCTGGAGCCGTCATTTGCGACAGAGAACCTGACCGATGAAGAGCTGGAAGCCATGATCTTCGATGGAAGGATCCCCAACCGTGATTGATAAAGCGCTCATAGAAGCCGATACAGAGCTGTCAAGGCTCTTGACGCTAGGATTGGGGCCATTTGCCATTGCAAGCGCCTACAGCATCCCTGTGCGGCGATTAGCGACAGACAACCAGCTTGAGGTTGATGAAACCCACCAGTCATTGCCGGAATACCTCAAAGGAAGCCCCGGCATCCTGACATGGGATTATTTGCGGTCAGCGCTGGCTGACAAAGTGATGGAGATTTGGATCAATGAAGAGAAAGAACAAGGTCAGGCATTTTTCACCGCAAAAGGGCATGACCGAAAGGTGCGTGGTCTGCAATCAGGAACATCAGATGAGCCAAGGAACATGGGTGATCTTGGGAACCGGGGAGCTGACATGCTCAAACAACAAATGTTGGAGAATATTACATGAGCGCACCACAAGATCTAGCGATAGAAGCCGCACAGACAATGAAAGACCGGGGCAAAAAGCTGGGGCCGTATCAGCCGTTGTACAAGGAGCTGGCGATTAGGTGGTCATTGGTGCTTGGCGTTGAGGTCACACCGGCTCAGACAGCCAGAATGCTTGTCGAGATGAAGCTTGCCAGATGGAACGCCGGGTTTGATGAGGATCACGCAGTGGATGGCGCCAATTATTGTTTCATAGCAGCAGCATTGGAAAGCGAATCGGAATGAGCTTTAAGAATTTTAAATTGGTAAATTTGCATAAGGATAAGCCTTATAAGGATAATCCTTTAATGGATAAGCCTTTAAAGGATCAGCCGAACCAATTTATTGATTTAACCAATGAGGATAAGCCTCAACTCGCTTCGCTCGATTATACCCAAAGCAGTAATTCATCAGATCAACCATGTCAACAGGATAGATCAAATGAAATACGCTCTATGTTGAATACGATCACCAAGAAGACAAACCAGAACTACGTTACAGCCGTTTCCAAAGCAAAAAATGATCCGCTTCTTTTTAGGAAAGACCGGGCTTTGCGGCAGTTGCGGCCAACAATGTCAGCGGATCGATTCACAGACACACTAAAAGCAATCTCAAAGATGGATCACACACAAGTTTTGGATTGGGTGATTGAGGCAGAGCGGCATCTTGAAAGGAACCGGCATGGACATTAACGAGCTGCACACGATGATGCTGGACATGGCTGTTACTGAGCGCAGACTGCCCAAGGCAATCAGGGTTCAAAAGCAAGCGTCATGGCCAGACTATCCAATGGACTGGCATGGCTATGGCTGGACGCAGATTGGTGAGGTCAGGCTGAGGCCAACCAATGAACAGATTGATAAGATGGATGAGGCGCATGGCATGCTGATGGCCATGGATCAGGACACAAGGCGGCTCATCATGGCAGTGGCACATAGTGCAGTGGGAAGGGATCGTGGCCCAAGGTGGAGCAAACTGGCTCACATCTTGGGGCTGAATGATCCAAGGATCGTGAAGCGCAACTACCGGGATGCGCTCACAAAGATGTATTATCGATCTATATCGTACCGGCCATTGCATGAAGCAGAATAGCGGTGAGGTAAAGGCTGGCAAAGAATGCTGCAAGCCCGGCTAGTTCAAAGATAAAGCGGATGATGTCCATGCCAATCTCCTGTTGTTACGTTGTTTAATGAATATCGTTACATTGACACTATATGTCAAGGATGATGCGTAATAAATAAAGGGTGTTGCAAATGCCGTCAAAATGTGGATGATCTATTTATCGTGCGGTTCACAACCGCTCCTCCCTGACTTGGCTGGTTCTGTTGATGCAGATCCAGCTTTTTTATTTGGAACATCATGGCGCCGAAAAAGATCAATAAAACGATGATGACAGACATTGCTGACCGTCTTGGCAGTGGTGAGACATTGCTCAGCATATGCAAGGATCCGCTGATGCCGGGCTATCGGACTGTCACAAGGTCAGTGCTGAACGATGATGAGCTGTTCGAGATCTATCGTAGAGGCAGGGTGATGCAAGCAGAGTTCTATGCTGATCACATCAATGATCTTGCCATGTCACCGCTACCGGCAGAGCTGGATCCACGCATGCTCAATGCTGAGGTGCAACGCCGTAGACTTGAGGTTGATACATTGAAGTTCACGATGGCTAAGCTACAGCCATGGGGGCTGAGAGATAAGCGAGAGGACGCACCAGCTCAGCAATCGATAACGATTAGCTGGGAAGGTGGAGAGGTTAAGGCAGAAGAGGGATAGGGGTAGGGGTCACTATATATCAGCGCTGTGTCTGGCCTAGCTTCGCGCGTGAAGCAGCCATCGATGCACCGCCTGATTAGAGCGGTAACCTTTGATGCTGTATCCCGCAGGATTGCTGGGGAAAGAAGGGCATGCCTGATTGTTTGGGTACAGATTGGGTACGCTTTGCCTAGAATGTTGGTCAGGTTTTCGGGATATGCCTGACCCCACCCCCCGATATTTTACCGCGCCCTCTAGTATCAATAATCTTCCCGACTAATGGAGCCTCACATCCATGCAGATTGTCATCCCCTATGCCCCCCGGCCTCTCCAGAAAAAGCTGCATGACCAGCTATCTGAGAAGCGTTGGGGCGTAGTTGTCTGTCACAGACGATTTGGCAAGACCGTCATGGCGGTGAACCATTTGTTGCGCGATGCAATAATGAACGACAAGCCCAGCCCACGCTATGCGTACATGGCGCCCACTTATCGGCAGGCCAAGAATGTGGCATGGGATTATTTAAAGCAGTTTGCTGGCAAGATCCCCGGCGTGAGGTTTCATGAGACTGAGCTGCGTTGTGATCTGCCGACAGGGGCAAGGATCAGCCTGTTAGGCGCTGAGAACCCCGATAGCTTGCGAGGGATCTATCTGGACGGCTGTATTATGGATGAAGTGGCTGACATGCCTGAGAGCGTGTTTCCTGAGATCCTACGGCCAGCATTGTCTGACAGGCAGGGATGGTGCGTGTTTGTTGGAACGCCGCGCGGCACCAACATGTTTTACGATTATTACGAGCTAGCAGCGGCCAACGATGATTGGCTTGCGGCTGTTTATAAGGCCAGCGAGACAGGCATCTTGCCGGAAGAAGAGCTAGAAGCTGCAAAGGTGATGATGTCACCTGACCAGTATGAACAGGAATTTGAGTGTAGCTGGGTGGCGAATGTACCCGGCAGCATTTACGGCAAAGAGATGCAGACCGCTTTAGAAGAAGGCCGCATAACCAATGTGCCGTATGACCCGGCGATGAAGGTTCAGACATTCTGGGATCTTGGTGTAGGCGATGCGACTAGCATTTGGTTTGCACAGTCGGGCGGCAGTGCCGGGAAGGGCATTCATGTTATCGATTATTATGAAGCGCGGGGCGAGGGCTTACCGCACTACTGTGCAGTCCTTGCGCGTAAAGGCTATTTGTATGGGGATCACTTTGCGCCTCACGATATTGAGGTTAGGGAACTTGGTTCGGGCAAAAGCCGCAGAGAGATTGCGTGGGATTTGGGGCTTAATTTCAGAGTGTTACCGAAGCTTCCGCTTGAAGATGGGATCCATGCGGCGCAAATGATGATCCCGCGTTGTTACTTTGACCGGGATCGATGCAAGCAGGGGCTTGAATCCTTGCGGCAATATCACCGGGCATACAACGAAAAAAGCAGAACATACAGATTAACGCCGGTTCACGACTGGTCTAGCCATGCGGCTGACAGCTTTCGCTATATGTCGATTGGTGTGCAGGAAAGCCGTGTGAACGCCCGGCCACCACAACAGGTTGCTATGACGGCCTATGACCCATTCGCGGCTGCGAGTTAAGGTATAACGATATGACATCTAAAATGGCACCGAAGCGCAAGGTTAATGTCAGAGGCCAGCCTCATTCATTAGCTTACATCAACAAAGATGAAGCGCGTATGCTCAGACGCATGGGCGGCTCCGGCAAACCCGGCCCTAGCGGCATACCGACTTACATCCCGGATGATGGTAATCGCGGTGGTGGCGGTTTTGCTGATGCGCCTAGCGGCCCAAGTATGGGCGAATATGGTGGTGGCCCTAGTACAGATCCGGGCAATTATAGCTTAGATAATTATAATTATGATGCGCCTTCTAAAGGTATGGGTCAAAGCCAAGCTAGTTTAGACGCTCAAAACCGGGCGGCTGCGGCACAAGCAGCAGCTACGGCGAAGGCAAGAGCTAAAGAGCAATTACAGCAACGCAATAAGTTGGCCGCTAAAAAATCGTTGCTGGATTTCTTGCCGGGCAGTCTTTTTTCAAAATTTGTCGGCGCAAAAATGCGCGACATAATGGGTAAGCAGCTTGACGCTCCAAACTTTGTTTCGGCGATCTTTGATAAAAAAGGCAAGTATGTCGGCAATGTTACTAAAAACTTTCTTGGTTTGGATGTGTACACCGGCATGCAAGTGGAAAACTACACCGGCCCACATGCTGGTCTGGTTTCACAAGATACAAGCGGCGGTGATGGCGGCGATGCAATCGAAACAAAAGTTGTTAAAGATTACGATGGCGGCAAACTTTCAGAAGACAAAACAGACGGCGTAAACCTTAAAGTGCCGGATGCGCCAACCGCTCCAGATGTCGGTGATGGCGATGCCTCAGAGGACGCTAAAAGGCGTTCCAAGATGGGCAAGGAATCAACGATAAGCACAACGAACCAAGGCTTGCTTAGCACAGCTAGAACACGCAATCGCTCATTAATGTCGGGCCTTATTTCGTAAAGACAAGGAGAGAATAATGACATCTAAGATGGCCCCAAAAGGCAGCGTAAAAGCGGCGCGCCGTATCGACATTAAAGGCCAAAAACATATGCTTGCCTACATTACGAAAGAAGAAGGTGAGCTTTTAAAGGCGCATGGTGGATCTGGTAAGCCCGGCCCAAAGGGCATTCCTTCTTTTGAAGGTGATGATGGCCCACAAACCCCAACATTTTATCGTGTTGCTTATGGCCAACAAGATCATGAAGCAGGTGGTGGGCCTAGCCGAAAAATATACATAGGTTCTAGCCAAGATACTGTGCAAAACCGCATGGCTGGCTCTAGTGATCTTGCGTCAAGAACACAAGACGCGGGGCCGGGTTATTTACCACAAGCAGTCAATAGGGCTGAGTACCAAAAGCAATACGAAAGAGATCTTGCAAAATTACGAGGCCAGCCTGACCCATACCCAGACAAAGTAGAAGAGAAAGAAGCACCAGTCACTGAAGATGTTGGTGATGTCAGTGAGGGCGGTACTGCCACAGACGATGCAAAAAATCTTTCTAAGATGGGTAAAGAATCAACAATAAGCACGACAAGCCAAGGCTTGCTCAAAAAAGCAAAAACGCGCAAGCGCTCACTAATGACAGGTCTTATTTCGTGATGGATCTCAGAGGCAAGAAAAACCTTGCTGGCAAAATGGGTATGTCTGCACCACAGCCAATGAACTTTGCGGGTGCCATGAATGTAAACCCATTGGAGCGCTTACTGCAAAAAGCTGCCGGTAAAAGCCAAGGCAGATCGATTGCTGGCATCAAACGAGACAAACCCAGCAAAATGGGCGGGGGCATGTATTAATGGCAGATCCTATCAAAAAAGAGGTGGCGGCGCTTGATCGGCGTTTAAAGACGCTGCATAGCAATCGCAGTAACTGGGAAAGCCACTGGCAAGAGCTGGCCGATTATATGCTGCCAAGGAAGGCAGACATTACCAAAAAGCGCGCACAAGGCGATAAGCGCACAGAATTAATCTATGACGGCACCGCTATTCACGCTGTTGAGCTGCTAGCTGCTAGCCTTCATGGCATGCTAACCGGCGCATCAGCCCCTTGGTTTTCTATGAGGTTCAGAGATCCTATTCTGCAAGATAGCGATGCGGCTAACGAATGGCTGGAAGCCACCACTGATCAAATGTACATGGCGTTCAATCGCTCTAACTTTCAGCAAGAAATCCATGAGCTATACTATGATCTGGTTGTGTTCGGCACGGCTGCGATGTTTGTCGAGGCTGGCAATGAAGATGGCTTGCGTTTTAGCTGCCGCCACATTGCTGAGATTTATATATCTGAAGACGCGCAAGGCAAGGTGGACACCGTTTACCGGAAGTTTGAGCTGACAGCCAGAGCCATAGCCACAAGATTTGGTGAAAAGAACTTACCGCAAAAGATCGCCAAGAGCCTGACAGATGATCCATTTAAGGAGCATCCGCTTGTGCATTGCATCTTTCCAAAAGACGGCATCAAGTCAGATCTGTTTGCCCAAATAGATAAGCCTATCGGCTCCATCTACTATTGCGAAGACACAAAGATGGTCTTGGGTGAGGGCGGCTTTGATGAAATGCCAATGCTGATCCCGCGTTTCAATAAAGACAGCGTATCAGTCTATGGCAGATCACCGGGCATGACATGCCTCAGTGACACCAAGATGCTGAACAAAATGAGCGAGATCACCATTAGATCAGCTCAAAAGCAGTTAGATCCACCGCTGATGGTGCCTGATGATGGGTTCTTGCTTCCTGTTAGAACAACGCCCGGCAGCTTGAACTTTTACCGCACCGGCACAAGAGACAGACTAGAGCCATTGCAGATGGGCGCCAATAATGCCCTTGGCCTCAACATGGAAGAACAGAGGCGGCAAGCAATCCGCGAGGCTTTCTATGTAGATCAGTTGCTTACCAACACTAGTCAAACCATGACCGCAACCCAAGTGTTGCAAATGAACGAAGAGAAGATGCGTCTGCTTGGCCCGGTCATGGGCAGGATGCAAAGTGAGCTATTACAGCCACTTATCAATCGTTCTTTTGCTATATTGTTAAGACAGGGCGCGTTCCCGACACCACCCGAAGAGTTGCAGGGTCTAGACATAGATATCGAATATGTCAGCCCACTAGCTAAGTCACAGAAAATGGCTGAGCTGCAATCAACCCTGCGCGGCATCGAAGTGCTATCGCAGTTTGGTGAGATGGCCCCAGTGATGGATTATTTAGATAGCGACAAGATGATTCAATATCTTGTGGATGTTCTTGGCCTACCGGCCAGAGTGATCCGCTCATCCGAAGAAGTGATGATGGTTCGCCGTCAACAACAGCAAGCGGCTGAAGCCCAAGCACAAGCGCAGCAACAAGCTGCTAATGCTGAACAGGCTGGACAGATAGCGCCATACATCAAGGCAACCGGCGAGGTTCCACAGATATGAGTGAGAAACAGCTAAACACGCTGCAAGTGCTTTATCGGCAAGTGTTCAATTCGGCTGAAGGTCTAGTTGTTCTGAACGATTTGCAAAAGCGTTTCAATGTCAACGCCTCAACATTTGAGCGCGGCGATCCACATTACTCAGCATTTCTGGAAGGGCAGCGATCTGTTGTGCTTTCGGTCATGCGTTTCATGGAAGAGAAACAACAACAGCAAGAGGATTAAACCAAAATGAATGACCAAGTTGAGACAATCCCGGATGATAGCGGATCTCAGGAAGCGGCCCCGGTAGGCTTTCTGGATAGTTTGCCAGAAGAGCTAAGGCATGAGCCGTCACTTAAAAATTTTACAGATGTTGGACAATTAGCAAAAAGCCATGTCCACGCACAGCGGATGGTTGGTGCAGATAAGATTGCATTGCCCGGCTCCGGGTCTAATGACGATGACTGGATGCCGATCTTTCAAAAGCTTGGCGCGCCAAACAACGCTGATGGTTATCAATTACAGAATGTAGAGCTAGACGAAGCCACGCTTCAATCATTCAAAGAGATGGCTGCGTCTAGCGGGATGTTGCCACGACACGCACAAGCAGCGGCTGAGTTTATGCAAAGGCAGTCAGCGGCTGGCAGTGAGGCAGCGCAAGCCAATATGGATGCTGTATCACAGCAATGGGATGCTGAACTGCGCGAAGAATTTGGGATGGCGTATGACGCCAAGCATGATCGCGCCGCTGCCGCCGGTAAGGCAATGGGCATCGATCCAAACATTTGGCACGAAATTAGATTGGATAATGGTCTGCCTCTTGGCGATCACCCATTCATTATTAAACTGTTTTCCGGGCTGGCTGACCAGCTTGGCGAAGATACACTTGAAGGCGCGACAACCGAAATGGTGATGACACCAGAAGAGGCCGGGCGAAAAGTGGCAGAACTGACGGCACCGGGTACACCTTACTGGGATAAAAACCACCCGGCGCATGATCAAGATGTTGCAGAAGTTTTAAGGCTCCGGGGGTATCAATTCCCAGAGCAACAAGAGGGATAAGCCTAACGGCCCCCTAACGCCTACGCCTAACATAGTTCAAGCCCGGCTGCGCTGGATAACTGGAACGAAAACTCACCTAAATTTTCAACTTAATGTGGAGGATTGACATTATGTCAACTCAAATCTCAACCGCATTTGTGAACCAGTTTTCAGCAAATGTGACAATGCTTTCACAGCAGATGGGTAGTCTGTTGCGGAACACAGTCGATACTGAATCAGTAACCGGCGAAAAAGCGTTCTTTGATCAAATCGGTAGTGCAGCGGCTGCTGTTCGTACCACTCGCCATGGCGATACACCCCTCATGGAAACCCCGCACCAAAGACGGATGGTTACCCTGCAAGACTTTGAATACGCTGACTTAATTGACGATCAGGATAAAATCCGTATGTTGTCAGATCCGACATCAGTCTACGCAAAAGCTGCGGCGGCTGGCATTGGCCGGGCAATGGATGACACAATTATTGCTGCGTTTAATGCATCTGCATCAACAGGCAAGGCTGGCACAACATCAACAGCATTACCGGCTGGCAACGTAATTGCCCATGGTTCCGCTGGTTTGACAATTGCTAAGCTTGTGTCTGCTAAAAAGAAATTGGATGAGGGATCAGTTGATCCATCAATCAATCGCTACATCGTAGTGTCACCAGAACAGATCGAAGATTTGCTCAACACTACAGCGGTGCAATCGGCTGATTTCAATACCGTAAAAAGTTTGGCCACCGGCCAGCTTGACAGTTTTGTCGGCTTTAAATTCATTGTTTCCAATAGGTTAAAGGACGATGGAACATCTCGGCAGTGCTATGCATGGGCTGAGGATGGAATGAAAATGGCAATCGGTAAAGAGCCATCAGCACAGATTACACAGCGTGCCGATAAGTCTTACGCCACTCAGGTTTACTATTGTGCATCATTCGGGGCAACTCGCATGGAAGAAGCAAAAGTAATCCAAATCCTTTGTAACGAATAGATTGGAGATTAGTTATGGGAACAGTTTATTCTGACCAAAAAACCAAGTGGGATCAAAACGATCCGGCTGAAATGATCAAGCCTATTGAGCAAGGTGGGCGTGTTCGGATTGCTTATGGAAGCTACACAGCTTCCGCTGAGCAATCAGATATCCACATGTTCAATTTGCCAAATGGCGCGCGGATCCTTAGTGGTCAGCTTGTCCATGCGGCGCTTGGTTCTGGAACAACTTTGTCGGTTGGCCATGCCGCCTACAACAACGCCGCCGGTACTGCCGTGGCGCTTGACGTAGATGAGTACAAGGCCGCTGCCGCTTCAACATCGATCACAACTGTCGGTGCATGCTTAACCGCTGCATTGGGCTTGAATAGTGTGGTTGACGCTGATGCGACAGGTCTTCCAGTCACTGTGAGCCTTGCTGGTGGTAACGGCACTGGCTTGATTGAACTCACAATGACTTATGTGATCGACTAAACTTTTTGGGTCAGGTGTTGAAAAGCTCCCTTTTTCACCTCCAAGAGACACGCCTGACCCAATCCCCTTTTATTTAATGAGGTATCGACATGCCATCAGCCGTGGACATTTCTAATGCTGCGCTCAATACGCTTGGCGCGACAAACATCACCAGCCTGACTGAAGATTCAAAGGCTGGCCGTTTGATCAACCAGCGTTATGAGTTAGTGCGTGATGCCGTGTTTCGTTCCCACAATTGGAACAGCCTCATAAAACGCGCTAATTTGGCTCAGAACACCGTGTCACCGGCATTTGGTTATGCCAACCAATATACATTGCCAACCGACTGTCTGCGCGTTCTAGAGTTCAGCAATGGCACTCTGATGTATCCCCAAGACAATATGACCAGCAACACTGGTGGCCCGGTCTATGTGATTGAGGGCAGGGAGCTGCTAACAGATGAGGCCACTGTCCTGATCAAATACATAGCGCGCATCGAAGACCCAAACCAATATGACACGCTGTTGATTGATACGCTTGCCGCCCGGCTGGCAATGGAGATCTGCTATGCCATTACCGGCAGCAATGCGATGATTAGCACAACCAAAGCGCTCTATGATGAAAAGATAAAAGAAGCCCGGTTTGTGGATGCCACTGAAGGCGCGGCGGCTAAGTTTGAAGCCTCTGACCTTATTGAAAGCCGGTTCTAACAGTGGCGCGTTCTGCACCATCATTAACCAGCTTTGTTGCTGGTGAGCTATCGCCACGCCTAGAAGGCCGGGTTGATCTTGATAAATACAAACAAGGCGCGGCTGAGTTACTAAATATGGTGGTTCATCCGCATGGCGGTGCCTCGCGCCGCCCCGGCACTGAGTATATTGGCGAGATCCAAAGCAGCGCTGTAAAAGGTAGACTGATACCGTTTCAGTTCAAAACGACTGACACCTACATTCTGGAGTTTGGCAACAGCACCATGC
>MDSW01085346.1_pt1 | contig 13458 bp, 16 predicted proteins | sample 811171 | NCBI WGS metagenome assembly MDSW01 (sample SAMN05326641, study PRJNA326480) | marine metagenome | isolation source: seawater | place: Atlantic Ocean: North West | collected 2012 | reverse complement strand
TTATTGATATTTATTTTATCTTTAATGGCCATATATAAGATAATATAACTAAGTAGCAATTTTTTAAATGAAAAAAAATAAGGTCTTCAGAATTGAGCAAGATAGCTTAGGAGAAGTAAAAGTACCAAAACAAGCTTTATGGGGCGCTCAAACCCAAAGGGCAATAGAAAATTTTCCCATTAGTGGAATCAAATTTAGGTTTCCATTTGGCAGATCTTTCATTAAAGCCTTAGGGGTAATTAAGCATTCAGCAGCAGTAGCAAATCAAGATCTAGGAATCTTAACAATAAAAAAATCTAATGCTATTAAGTCCGCAGCTAAAATGGTTATGGTTGGTGAAGTTGACGATCATTTTCCATTAGATGTATTTCAAACAGGATCGGGTACAAGCACAAATATGAATGCTAATGAAGTAATAGCAAATATTGCAAGTAAGAGATTAGGTGCAGATATACATCCAAATGACGATGTAAACATGAGTCAAAGTAGCAACGATACAATACCCACAGCAATTTGTTTAAGTGCTCTCTATGATATGGATGAATACCTTTTTCCTGGACTTGATCTACTTATCTCTGAAATAGATAAAAAAGCAAAAAAACTTAAAGGCACGATTAAAACAGGGAGAACACATTTAATGGATGCTATGCCAATAGAATTCTCACAAGAATTATCAGGTTGGTCAGCTCAACTTAAAAGTTGTAAGACTGCTCTTTTAAATGCTAACCAAAGAATGCTTGAATTGCCTCAAGGTGGAACCGCTATTGGTACAGGAGTTAATTCACATAAGAATTTTTCAAAAGCTTTTTGCCAGGCACTAGAAAAAACTTCAGGATTTAAAGTGAAGCCAGCCCCGAACTTTTTTCAAGGTCTAAGCTCACAAGATAATTCAGCTGAATTATCTAGCACTTTAAAAAACCTTTCTTTGGTTATTATGAAAATTTCAAATGACCTACGCTTGATGAATAGTGGACCTTTAACAGGATTATCAGATATTGAGCTTGAAGCATTACAACCTGGCAGCAGCATTATGCCTGGTAAAGTTAATCCAGTAGTACCAGAAGCAGTATCCATGGCATGCGCAGATGTAATTGGAAATGATCTAACAGTCTCTATTGCTGTTCAGAGCGGCAACTTTCAACTTAACGTAATGTTGCCTCTGATAGCCTATAACGTTTTAAAGAGCATTAATTTACTAGGAAATTCTATGCCCTTATTAGCAAAGAAATGCATTAAGTCATTTAAAGTTAATAAAAAAAATGTTTCAGAGAATCTAGATAGAAATCCTATTTTAGTAACGGCTTTAAATCCAATCATTGGTTACAAAAAAGCTGCCGAAATTGCTAAAAAAGCTTACAAAGAAAAAAGATCAATCTTAGATGTAGCGGAAGAAATGACAAATATCGAGAGAAAAGAACTAGAAAGCCTTTTAGATCCGAAAAATTTAATCAAACCATATTTTTAATGAGTCTCAAAGAAGGAAAATGTGAAGCTTGTCGTATAGATGCTCCTACTGTAACAGCTGAAGAAAAAGATAAATTTTTGGTTGAGTTAAATGATTGGAAAGTTATTTTAGTTGAAGGTGTAGAGCAGCTTCATAAAATCTATAAATTTGATTCTTATCAAGATGCAATGAAGTTTTCTCAATGTGTGGCAGTTCTTGCAGATCATGAAGACCATCACCCAAAAATAGTCTTAGAGTGGGGCAAGGTAGAAGTATTTTGGTGGACTCATAAGATTAAGGGGCTACACAAGAATGACTTCATTTGTGCTGCCAAAACTGATCAAATATAAATGAGCAACGTTTTAGTAGTCTATTCTGGCGGCTTAGATTCTTACACTCTTCTCAGAAAAGCAATTAAAAAATTTGATCGTGTTGAGGCTATTACATTTAATTATGGTCAAAAACATAGCAAAGAAATAGAGTTTGCAAAATTAAATTGTAAAGAGCTAAATGTAAAACATGAAGTAGTAAACCTAGAACTTGAAAACATTTTATCTAATTCTGCTTTAGTGGGTGATACTGAAATTCCAGAGGGTAATTATGATAAAGAGAAAATGAAACAAACAATAGTTCCAAATAGAAACATGATAATGATATCTATTGCAGCATCTTTAGCGATTAAAAATCAAATAGATCATCTTTGGTATGCAGCACATTCTGGTGACCATGAAATATATCCAGATTGCCGTCCAGAATTTATTGATAAGATGACAGCTGTTCTAGAAATATGTGATTATCATAAAATTAAATTCGAAGCGCCTTTTCAAAATTTATCGAAAAGCCAAATAGTCGAAGCAGGATTAAGGATGAATTTAGACTACTCTAAAACTTGGACTTGCTATGAGGGTAAAGAGAAACCTTGCGGTAAATGTAGTGCATGTCTAGAAAGGGCATTATCATTTAAAGCAAACAACACTAAAGACCCATTAAATGACATATAGAATTAAAGAAATATATTTCACCCAACAAGGTGAAGGAAAAAATACTGGGAAAGATTTTGTTTTTGTACGTTTCTCAGGATGTAACTTGTGGAGTGGTAAAGAAAAAAATAGAAAAACAGCAATTTGTAAATTCTGTGATACAGATTTTTATGGTGTAGATGGAATTAATGGAGGTATCTATGAAAAAAAAGATCTTGTAAAAATGATTAAATCTTTATGGATAGCAGATACCAATCCTATCAGAGTGGTCCTCACTGGTGGGGAGCCTCTTTTACAACTTGATGATGAACTTATACAAGAATTAAAGAAAGAAGATATTTATATTGCTATAGAAACAAATGGAACCATCAAGGCTCCTAAAGGTTTAGATTGGATTTGCATGAGTCCCAAGGCAGACACAGAGATAAAATTAAAATCTGGAAGTGAAATTAAGATTGTTTATCCACAAAAAAATTTAGATCCAAAGAAATTTTCAGATTTAGATTTTGCAAATTTCTTTATTCAACCCATGGACTCGAAAGAATTAGAATCAAATGTAGCTAAGTCCATAAGATTCTGCATGAAAAATCCTAAATGGCGACTCAGCTTACAGGCACATAAAATTCTTGGAATAAGATAAGCAAAATAAATCCACCAGATAACCAAGATCCAAAAGCATGTTCTTCTTTATATTTTCTGCTAAGAATTATCTTCAATAACAATGCAGAAGAACTTATGGAAATTAAATAAACAACAATAGGAAATCCAAAATATAAAGAAATTGAAAACAATAAAATTATATCCCCCATACCTAAACCAGACTTATTCCTAACCTTTTCAAAAATTAAAGTTATTACTAAAAGAATTGCGGTGATAATAAGTGCTGTTATCAAATTAACTAATAACAAATCAGAGTTAAACAAAACCCAGACTAAGATTAATCCATTTAACCAAACAGGTATTTCTTTATGCTTTTCATCAACAAAAATTAGTAAAAATAAAAGAGGAATTAGTATTCCATATGCTAGAAATTCAATATTTAAAAATATATAGATAAAAACTAATGCTAATGAAATTTCAGTTATAAGATATTTTACACTTATGGTTTTTTTACAACATGAAGCTTTAGCTCCTTGAAAGATATAAGAAAAAATTGGTATTAAGTTATACCATTTAAGAGTTTTTCCACAATGATCACACTTAGATCTATCAAACAAGGATCTTTTGTTGCCATAGTTATCAAATTCCTGTGTTAGCCAGCTTGCATAAGCTGATCCTAGAAGGGCATAAAGCAAACCACCAATAATTTCTGAAATTACCATCTTGGAATCAAATATTGAGTTGTTATATACTATATTATGGAAAAGGTTCTTACAGAAGCATTAACGTTTGATGATGTACTGGTGTTGCCAATGCATTCTGATATCTTGCCTAAAGAAGTTTCACTTAAATCAAAGCTCACTAAAAACATAAGCCTTAACTTGCCTTTTTGCTCAGCTGCTATGGATACAGTTACTGAATCTAAAATGGCAATTGCATTAGCATCTTTGGGCGGTATAGGAATAATCCATAAAAATAACACGCCTGAAGAGCAAGCAATTCAAGTTCGACAAGTAAAAAAATTCGAAAGTGGCATAGTAAGAGATCCAATAAGCATTCGTTCTAACAATACAATTGGAGAGCTTAAGCAACTTACCTCTGAATTAAAAATATCTGGTATGCCAGTTGTTGATGATGATGAATTAAAAGGAATTGTTACTGGCAGAGATTTTAGGTATGCCAAAGATATGGAGCAAACTGTTTCAGAAATTATGACTCCAAAAGACAAGTTAATTACGGTTAAAGAAGGAGAAACTCAAGATGTTGTTAAATCATTAATGTACAAACATAGAATTGAGAAAATTCTTGTACTTGATAATAAAGATAAGTTAGTGGGTTTAATGACAATGAAAGATATTGAAAAATCTATTGATTATCCTTTGGCTTCTAGAGACTCAGAGGGCAGATTAATTGTCGGAGCAGCTATAGGTGTTGGCAAAGATCTTATAGATAGATCAAAAGCACTAGTTGATGCTGGTGTAGATGTTTTTGTTCTTGATAGTGCTCATGGAGACTCTAAACGTGTTATTGATGCAATAAAACAAGTGAAAAGTGATTTTCCTAATATAGATATCATTGGTGGTAATGTAGCAACGTCATCAGGAGCTAAATCATTGATTGAAGCAGGAGTCGATGCAATAAAAGTTGGTGTTGGTCCAGGATCCATATGTACTACTAGAGTAGTTTCTGGAGTTGGTGTACCACAATTATCTGCAGTAATGGATATTGTAAGTGTTGCTGGTGATATTCCTGTTATTTCTGATGGTGGAGTAAGGTATTCAGGAGATATTGTAAAAGCAATTGGAGCTGGAGCAAATACTGTAATGTTAGGAAGCGTTTTTGCTGGCACAGAAGAAGCACCAGGTGAGGTAGAGCTTTTCCAAGGCAGAAGTTTTAAAACTTATAGAGGTATGGGCTCATTAGGAGCAATGTCAAAAAGAGCTGATGCAGAAAGATATATGCAAGGTGAGGAAACTGATGTGGATAAGTTAGTTCCTGAAGGTATTGAAGGAAGAGTACCTTTTAGAGGATGGTTAAAAGATGTTGTATATCAATTAGAGGGTGGATTAAGGCAAGGCATGGGTTACACAGGTTCAAAAGATATAGAGGATTTACAGAAGAGAGTTCAATTTCAAAAAATTACAAGATCAGGTAGAGCTGAAGGCCATGTTCATGATGTCAGCATAACAAAAGAAGCCCCGAACTATAGAGTGGATTAATGCAAAAGATCCTTGTAGTTGATTTTGGTTCACAATACACACAGCTTATTGCTCGTAGACTCAGAGAACTAAATGTTTATTCTGAAGTTTGTCCTTGGGATGAAATACCTAATTTAGACTCTGTAGATGGTTTTGTTTTGTCAGGTGGTCCTGAATCATCAAATATAGAAGGCAATCCAAATATTTCTAGCAACATATTTGAAACAAAAAAACCTATTCTAGGTATTTGTTATGGAATGCAAGTTTTAGCTTTTCAAGAGGGTGGAGAAATACAGAATGAGGGAAATAAAGAATTTGGATACGCGAAAATAAATTTAAGCAATCAAACTTCCTTGTTCATTAATACTTCAGATTCAATAGATGTTTGGATGTCACATGGAGATAAAGTAATTTCATTGCCAGAAGGTTATGAAACTTTAGCTAGTTCTGATAATTCACCAATTGCTGCTTATCAAAATTTAGAAAAGAACTATTTTGGACTGCAATTTCATCCTGAGGTAACTCATACCGATCATGGTCTAAAAATTATTGAAAATTTTATTAATGTGTGTGGGGTTAAAAGGAATTGGAACGCTGACGACATTCTAAAAAGCATAAATAATCAAGTTAAAAATGAAGTTGGGGATGGGAAAGTTCTTTTGGCATTAAGTGGAGGTGTTGATTCAACTGTACTAGCATCTGTTTTACATAAAAATCTGGGAGATAGATTAGTATGCGTGATGGTTGACCATGGTTTGCTTCGTAAAGATGAAGCAAATAATGTCGTAACTAATCTAAAAGAAAAAATTGGTCTGAAAGTTAATCTTATTAATGCTCAAGCAGTCTTTTTAAAAAAATTAGAAGGCATAAAAGATCCTGAAGAAAAGAGAAAAATTATCGGCAACACTTTTATAGAAGTGTTTGAAACAGAAGCAAAAAAACTTGAAGGTATAGAATGGTTGGCTCAAGGAACAATTTATCCTGATGTGATTGAATCAGCAGGTAATTCCAAATCCAAAGCTAAAGTTATTAAATCTCATCATAATGTTGGTGGGCTACCAGAAAGAATGAATTTAAAACTTCTAGAACCATTTCGCATGCTATTTAAAGATGAAGTAAGAAAGATAGGAAAAGTCATTAATCTGCCTGATGAGATCATCGGTAGGCATCCTTTTCCAGGGCCAGGTTTAGGAATAAGGATAATAGGCGAGGTTACTGAAGATAGACTAGATAAACTAAGAGAAGCTGATTATATTTTCTTATCTGAAATGAAAAAGCATGATCTCTATAATCAGGCTAGCCAAGCCTATGCTTTTTATCTTCCAATAAAATCTGTAGGAGTGGTTGGCGATAATAGAATTTATGCTGATGTTATAGGCTTAAGGTCGGTAGATACTACAGACTTCATGACAGCAAATGTTTCAAATCTTTCTAATGATTTTATTCAGCATGTCTCAACAAGAATAGTTAATGAAGTGGAGGGCATAAGTAGGGTGGTATATGATGTAACCTCTAAGCCTCCTGCAACTATTGAGTGGGAATGAAAGACAGAAGCATTAGAAGACTAAAGAGAAGAGTCAAAAGAGATAGAAGGGTTAAAAAAGAACAAGCAAGTCTAGAATCTATTATTCCAAGTCAAAAAAAAGATGAATTAGTAATTGATGAATCTGGACATTTTGCCCTTACAGCTAAGAAAGTTATAGACTCTTCTACTGGTACTGAAGCTTTTATTTTTGATGGATTAATCGAAGCTTTTGAAACCAATCTTTCTTTACAAGAGCAAACTGGAAATAAAGGCTTTATAGTTACTGAAGTAATAAATAGTCTTGATAGTGTAGTTATCCAAGTTGCCCAAACTTTTAATAAATTATCCCCCGCAATATCAATACATTTACCATTTGTGCGTAAAACGAAAAATAAAGATTTTTTCAGTAAACTTTTTAATTTTGGAGGGTCTCAAGAGAGCGATGCTGAAATTTGGTTTAATGACAACATTCCACTGTCAAAATTCTTACGAATTGAAGAAGTAGAGTTAAAAAAATTTAACTTGACGGATGATTTGAAGGAGTTTGTAATAGATTTTGGTATTGACACAAAATATGCTGCACTTTTAACTTCTAAAATTCTTATTGAAGGTTTTGAATATGATAAAAATGCAGTTTTTAAGTTTGAAACATCAGATTTTGGCGCCTAATGAAGATTTGCATAGTTTATGATCATCACAACACAAAAGACTCTTTAGAGCATGCTGTTTTTGAATGGGAGAAAAATAAAAAAAGATGGATCCAATAACTCAGGGAGTAGTTGGTGCTGCAGCCGCACAAACATCAGCAAAAAAGAAAAATATCTTAGGTATTGGTATTATCGGTATTCTTGCAGGATTGGCGCCTGATTTAGATATTTTTATTCGCTCCACTACCGATCCAATTTTATTTCTTGAATATCATCGACAGTTTAGCCACTCACTTATCTTTATTCCCGTTGGTGCTTTGCTGGTTGCAGTGCCAATTTTTTATTTGATTAAAAAATCTATGAGTTTTAGGACTGTCTACGTTGCAAGTTTTTTAGGGTATGCAACTCATGGCTTAATTGATGCTGGCACATCTTATGGAACTATGCTTTTTTGGCCTTTTTCAGATGTTCGCGTATCTTGGAGCATTATTTCGATTATTGACCCACTGTTTACAATACCCATCTTAATTTTGATAGTAATTGCTATGTTTAAAAGACAAAAAATCTTTAGCCTACTTGCTGTTGGTTGGATTTTTTTCTATTTTTCTTTGGGTTTTATTCAATATGAAAGAACATATTCTGCTGCAGTAGAACTTGCGCAATCACGAGGACATAATCCTGAGCGTCTAACATTGAAACCATCCTTTGGTAATTTAATCTTATGGAAATCTATCTATCAAAATGAAAATAAATTTTATGTTGATGCTATACGCACAGTTCAATCTACAATGATTTGCCCAGGAGAAAGCATTGAAGAGTTCAATTATGAAAAGCATTTACCAGATCTTAAGAAAGATACTCAACAGGCCATAGATATAGAAAGATTCAGATGGTTTGCTCAGGACTATTTAGGTTTCATAGATGAAAATAACCTCATTGTTGACATTCGTTATTCAGTTATACCTAATCAAGTTAAACCAATGTGGGGCTTGGCGATTAATCTAGAACTAGAGCCAACTAAGCATGCTGCATGGTGGACAAATCGGACTGTTGACCAAAATGAATTTAATATCTTTGAAGAAATGTTATTTGGTATCCGATGTAATGGAGCAAATTAAAATATCTAAAAATCTAAAGCTTCTAACAATAGGCTTTCATACCAAGAGGTATACCAAGAAAAAAGACTTGAAATGAAAAGGATTCCAAGCACAGTAAATACAATTGCAATATATCCACAAACTAAACCAGCTATTGCCATACCTTGACCTTCATATTCTTCTGGTTTTTTTCGAATATTTGATAATTGAACGTGGCCAAGAATTACAGCAATAATTGCAAGAGGAAAGCCAATAAAAAAGAAGTAAAATACCAAACTACATATGCCACAGACCATTGATGCTATGGCCATTCCATTTTTTGGATTTTGTATGTTTCTTCTTCTTTCCATAATTTAATTTCTGTAAATTTTTATCTATTTTTCTTAGCTAAGCGTTCTCCATTGATAGCTAATTCATATGTCAGCACCTCATAATCAACATCACTATTTTGATCATTAGTGATGTAAAGTGCTACTTGGAATTCATTCACGACAGTAACTGCCATCATCACCTTTTCGTTGAGAACCTCTCCAGCAACAAAACCCTCATTGTTAGTTGAAAGAATTCCAACATATTCATCACCCCAAAGCCAGCCGTTATCATCAAAAGATATTCCTTTAAATTTTGTTCTCATTCCTAAATCTTTGAAAGTTTTTTCCAAACCTTTTTTAGTTTGTTTATTGATATCATCTACAAATGATTGATCATTGATTGCTTCTGCAAACAAGTTATTTGTATCTATCTGAGAAAGATAAAAACCAACATTTTGAAGTGCTACATAGCCTATGGGGTAATTAGTGCCTACAAAATTAAATTCTTGACCACATTTAGAAAATACTACTACAGGCGTCATTTGTGGCCCACCCATATTGTTTAAATTATTCTTTAAAAAGCCTAAATAAATCTGACCAAAAATTTCATCTGTCTGATCACAGTAACCATCTGGAAGTGTTATTACAAATTTTTTCCCTTGGAAGACTACTTCCTTTTCTTCAGTGATGGAAAAAAATGAAATGAATAGAATTAAAACCAGAGATATTTTTTTCATAATTTATACTAACATCAAATAAAGTTGATATGAATTTAAAAAAAGCAACAGATGTATTTGGGCAATGGGCTGCTGAAGGAAAAGACATTGGCATGGAAAAGACACATGCAAATCCTGTAAACGAGATGATTAATTATGCTTTGAAAGAAAGAACAAAAATTGGTAAAAATTTTAGTTTTTTGGATCTTGGCTGTGGAAATGGATGGGTCGTACGCAAAGTAGCCAAAAATAAGTTATGCAATAAATCAGTCGGTATAGATGGTGCCAAACAAATGATAATCAATGCAAAAGCGAGAGGAGGGGAGGCAAAATATATTCTTGCTGATATTAATTCTTATAATTCGCTAGACAAATATGACCTAATTCATTCAATGGAAGTTTTGTATTATTTGAATAACCCTGAAGAAATTATCAAAAAAATTTCAAACTCATGGCTTAATTCTGGAGGACGATTAATTGTTGGAATCGATCATTATTATGAAAATAGTGATTCTCATTCATGGCAGGAAAAGGTTGGCACTCGCATGCTTATGTTAAATGAGTCGGAGTGGGTAAGAATTTTTAAAATGTCTGGATTAAGCAAAGTTCAAAGCTGGCGATCTAACAAAGAAAATGATTGGGCAGGTACTTTAGTTATAACTGGAAAAAATGAATAACAAAATTTTATTCTTTAGTTCAATTATCTTTCTGGTATTTTTTATTAATGCAGATAGTGCTTATAAATCTAAGAAGTTTTTAATTGGTGATATCAAAGTAGATGAACTCTTTAATGAATATCCTATATTTAAATCTCGTTATGAAAATTACAAAGTTACTCAACAAATTGATCTAAGAGAATCAACAGAATTAAGTGTCATAATCACATTTGGTACTTGGTGTCATGACAGCAAAAGAGAAGTGCCTCGAATGTTAAAAATTCTAGATTCAGCTGGCATGAAATCAGAACAAATATCTTTAATTGGAGTCGATATAAATAAAACAGAGCCAAATGGAAGAGAGCAACTCTACAACTTAAAAAATACCCCAACATTTATTCTGTTACGTAATGGCAAAGAGGTAGGGCGAATTGTAGAGCGACCTCAAATAAGTTTAGAGTCTGATCTAATTAATTTGACCAAGTCATTGGCACCTGTTGCTGAGGATTAAAGACATCTGGCCCAACAGCTGGATAAGCATTGGCAGCAGCAGTAATTTCTTCTTCACTTAAATACTCGCTAGGAATCAATCTAAACACATCAAGACCTCGAGCTATTTCAGTTCCATAGATAAAACCTTTGTAATAGTAAGTTGACCAATAACCACCACTACTAAGAATATCTTCAAAGATTGGCCCCCTATCAAAGTAGGCAATCTCAACAGGATTAGCCGAGTCAGTAAAATCCATTATTGATAATCCACCTTGATACCAGGCTTGAACAAAAATATCTCTATTAGGTACTGGAACAATTGATCCATTATGAGCTACACAGTTTTCTGTTTCTAATTGCGGAGCCGGCATTTTGTAATGACTCTTAAAGATGAGTTTGTTATCAACAATGTCATAAATAGCATCAGCTCCCCAAGTTAATGGATCCCAAGCACGACATCTAGCTCGACCTCCACCACCCCATTCGTCTGTAAATATTACTTTTGTACCATCATTATTAAATGTAGCAGAATGCCAATAAGCAAAACCCTCATCTGTAACAACATCCAACCTCTTAGGTTCATAAGGATCAGTAATATCGAACAGAATGCCATTACCTGAACATGCTCCAGCAGCTAAATTAGCTGATGGAAATACAGTTATATCATGACATTGATCAGTACGTCTTGTATCTTGAGTATCATCTCCATGATCTCCACCACGCCATAATCCAGCAAGTGAACCAGTTTCAGGGTCAGCAAAAACCGCCGGGCTGCTAACAATTCTTGATTTTGAAGGATCTTCTATAGGAATTTCAATGACATCAATTCTAAAAAAAGCTGTTCTTTGATCACCAGGTATATTTCCCACGCATTGTTCTAGTTCTTCTTCATCTCTAACGCTTCCTGTACCAGAGTTATAGACTATAATTTTTCCATCTGCAGTTGGTCCTGCTACAACGGAATGCGTATGAGAGCCTCTACAAGTTTGAACAGCACCTACCTGCTCAGGCCTGCTTAAATCCGATATATCAAAAATTCTTATTCCTCGAAAACGATCTGGACTCGCATCTTTACCAACACCACCTAGTCCGCAATCAACCCGAGAACGTACTTGTTCAACTGACATAATTAATATATCCCCAACTACTGATACATCACCTTGACCACCTGGACATACGACTGAAGAAATTAAATTTGGAATCCCATTATCATTTAGCTCATATATATTAAATCCGTGATAGCTGCCAGCTATTAGTACATTATCTTTAAAAGCCATATCTGTATTAGCAAAACTCAACATAGGAGAACGAAGCGAACGAGATTTTTCAGATGTAGTTTTTTCTTTATCATCTTTTTTAGCAGTAGTATCTTCAGCACCTCTAGCAGCTGGATTATCGGGATCAAAAAAGCCAGTTGGTTTTCTTAGTGAAGTAATTAATTCCATATTAAGAATTGCTTCATCAGCAGTGAAAAGTCCTGGAGCAAGCCCAGCACGTGGATCATCTGAAAGACCTACAGCTATAGTATTCATTCTTTCAATTTCTACACCTTGATCATTAACTAAATCAGCAACAAATTCATTTAAAACAGGATCATAAGTAGAGCCAACGAATCCTTTTAAATCTTTAACCATAACTAAAGCACCATCATGATGAGCAATCATGAGTTGTAAAAAAAGTCTGTCAAAATCTGTACTTTTTGAGTTTCTAAGATCTTCTAGTTGTTTTGGTGTTGCCATTCCTACCATATCTAAATGCATATGCATGTCATGCATGCCTCCCATATGATTCATATCATCCATAGAATGATGATTTGGAACACTTTCACCTCGGTCTTTTAACCAACTTTCCATAAAATTAATTTCATCTTCTTGAGAGACATCTATTCGAAGAGCTAAATCTAAAATGGTCTGATTATTTGTTCTTTTAGGAGCTAAGCTTGACATAAGAATAGCTTGTTGATGATGGACTATCATGCCTTGCAAAAACTTAACATCAGCTTTTGTGTAAGAAGAGTCTGCAATTGCTGATGCAGCTTCAGCATCTAGATTTTTTGATGATTCTCCTGGAGCTCCAGGCTGAATAATTGGAGCTTTGTCTTCAGCTGTAATTGGCTGACTTATTAGAATCACCATAAAAGTGATTAAACGAAAAGTATGATTGATTATTTTTAGCATCCGCAAATGGTATCATCTATGAAATAAAAATAAATAAAGCAAAATGATTAAATTTGAGAATCTTTTAGTGCTTGCTCCTTTAGTTTATGTAATCCATCACGCAGAGGAACATATAATTTTTAATTTTAGAGAATGGCGTGAAAGATATTTTCTTGATAATAATTCTCTTACTACAGAAGAGATGTTCATGAGACTAATCGGAGTATTCTTAATTATCTTATTTATTCATTTATCGACAAAAAATAGGCCAAGTGCACTTATAGCAATATTTTTTTTAATGGGGTCACAGGTTGTTAATGCTGTATTCCATGTATTTTTTAGTTTTTATTATAGTGATTTTAGTCCTGGAGCTATTACTGCAACATTGCTCTATTTACCATTAAATTACTTCATCATAAAAGCAGCATTCAATGAAAGTTATCTTAGAAATAAAATTGAAGTTATTCTACTTTTCTTGCTTGGTTGTGCTACTTTTACGCTCTTTGAAATGTTTGGGCCAATAGTTTTAGCTATCTCAACACTGTTTTGCACTTTTTATTATGTTTATTCAGTGTATATAATGAAAACAAGGTAAAAATATGAAGAAATATAAAAATTTAAAAGAGTTTTATCCTT
>MDSW01038792.1_pt1 | contig 13458 bp, 11 predicted proteins | sample 811171 | NCBI WGS metagenome assembly MDSW01 (sample SAMN05326641, study PRJNA326480) | marine metagenome | isolation source: seawater | place: Atlantic Ocean: North West | collected 2012 | reverse complement strand
TTTACCTACTGGCAGGCCGCTATTCTCGGTGGAAACCTTGGCCCAGGTACTACCTGCATCGGTGCTTTTATACACGCCGCTGCCCTCGCCGCTGCCGTCAAAATTCCAAGCTTTGCGATCTTTGTCCCAAGCGGTGGCATACATCGTATTGAAATTTTTGGGATTGGCTGAAATTTCAATAATACCCGTTTCATCATTTATATAAAGAGTTTTGCGCCAGGTTTTTCCGCCATTGGTGGTTTTGAAGACGCCGCGCTCATCGTTTGTTGAATACAAATGCCCTACCGCGCCCACAATCACCTCATCAGGATTGGAAGGGTTTATAAGAATACTGCTAATGTGGTGGCTATCGGTAAGCCCCATATTTTGCCAAGTTTTGCCTTTATCGTCACTTTTCAGCAAGCCGACTCCTGCGTATGAGGAACGGCTGGCATTCACCTCGCCCGTACCTACCCAGATGATGCCGTTTTGCCAATCTACCGCCACGCAGCCTACGTTTTGGGTAGGGCTATTGTCCATAACCGGTGTAAAGGAGGTGCCGTTATTGTTGGTATGCCATAGCCCACCACTGGCATAGCCTACATAAAACTCGATGGGGTTGTTTGGGTTAACTGCAAAATCTACCACCCGGCCGCTCATAATGGTTGGGCCAATGCTTTTAAAGGGTAGGTTTTTAACAGGGGAAGCCGCTGTGAGTTGCGCTTTTTGGGTAATGCCGCTTGCTACGGTGGCGGCGGGGGTTGGGGGCTGTTGGGAAAAAGATACTGCCGTAACAAGGCACAGAACCGAAAGGAGAAGATTGTTCATGGGTTTGTTTTTTTGAAGCGTGGAAGTTAACTAAATAGGGCGGGTTTTGCAATTGTTTAATTTAGCGAAGAGGAGTTAGCGAAGCGGAACTAGCTAAGAAGTTTGAACGACGATGTGGGAACGACGAACGACGAGGTACCAAAGATGAAGTACGAAAGATGAGATGGGACTAGTGGGTTCAAATGGAAAAAATATTTGCGAATACTTATTTGGCGCCACTGATTTTAGGACGTTTTTAAAGCAGTTTTACTACCATTTTATATTTGTAGGAAAAAAGGGCTGTTTTCTTACATTTTAATGACTTTGCTATGGCTTTGGTATGGCTTTGCTATGGAGTATCGGTGAATGGGGTTTCGGTTGGTTGTTTTCGGTTGTCGGTTATTTGTTAATGGTTATTGGTTGTGGGTTGTGGTATCATTTTCGTTTTTTGACGATTAGTATTTCGTCGTCTGAAAATTCCATCCAGGCTAAGTCGTAGATATAGTGGAACATTTTGTTGTGGGAGTTAATGTGGAAATGGGTATGGTACATGAAACGGAATTTCTTTTTTTCAAGTACGTTTCTATATACTTTGACTTGTGATTTATTATTCCCGAGTAATTCAGATAGGATGGAATAGTTTCGCTTTAAATAGCCGTTTATTTCTATGGCTGCCTGTTTGGAAGCATAGCGAAGGTGTTTGTGATAGTGATTTTTGCAATAGGTAGAACAGAAAATTTTATCGGTTCGCCCTTTTAGGGGTTTTTGGCATATTTTACATTTTCTGTCCATGTAGTTGCTGCTATCACTGTAAATATACGTTATTGGTTCCTAACGGTTAAACACTTTTATTAAATGATTTGCGCATTAAGTTGGTCTCTATTTTCCTTAATTTTGATATAAACGCAACTCTTTTTGATGATGGAAATTTCTAAAAATCCTGTAATAGTACTGTATACGCCTCGTGCCAATGCTGGGCGCATCAAACTTAAAATTCCATATGAAATGAAGGCCGAACGGGAGGTTTTTAAAAAGCTGAACGGTACTTTTTACCATTATAACCAAAAGCTTTGGAGTATTGTAAATACTGCAGAGAACATACAGCATCTAAAAAGGCTTTTCGGCACTAAACTTAAGATGCAAGCTACGGAAGCCCCTTCTGCGATGCCCAGTTTTGAACCTTCGGAAAAAATTCAGAAGGAACTGGACCGCAACCAACAAAAAATGGTCTTAAAAGGTTTTAGTCCGGCAACCATTCGCAATTATCAACACAATCTTTTGCACTTTTTCAGGTATTTTGAAACTGCGGAGCTGCGCAGCATTTCAAAAGAACAGATTGAAGGCTATGTGTTTTATTTGATAAGCAAACACCGCATTAGCGAGCAAAAACAGAATCTTGTTATCAATGCCATAAAATGCTATTACGAACATACGCTGGAAATGCCCCGGGAGTACTACAACATTACCCGCCCAAAAAAAAGCAAGGATCTGCCAAATGTGCTGAGCATTGAGGAGGTTATGCAAATAATAAACCACCCGGCAAACTTGAAGCACAAGGCCATACTGCATATAATTTATGGTGCTGGCCTGCGTGTGGGCGAGGTCCTTAGGCTTCGGGTAAAGGATATTCGAAGTGAGGATGGCTATATTTTTATAAAGGACAGCAAAGGCAAGCGCGACCGGCATACGGTATTGAGCCATGTGCTCCTGGTACTCTTGCGACAATATTACAAGCAATTTAAACCCGCATACTGGTTGTTTGAAGGACAGGATGGTGGACAGTATTCTTCCAAGAGCATACAGCGCATTTTTAGGAGTGCGGTGAAAGCCACGAATACAAATCCGTGGAGTACGCCGCACACCCTTAGGCACAGTTTTGCCACACACCTTATGGAGCGCGGGGTGAACATCCGCTACATACAAAGTGCCCTAGGCCACGCCAGCACAAAAACAACTGAGGTTTACACCAGAGTTATAGGCATTAACAACAAAACTTTAAAGAGTCCTTTGGATACTTTATATGAATCGGTTACATTTGATAAATCACAGAACACATGACATGCGCACATGTGCGGGATAGCAGCAATAGGCATGTCGTATATACACATGTTGTGCGTCAGTGTAAAAGCCCACCCGTAAATAGCACATTTGGTTTTCTCCGACACACGAGCCAACACCAAAAGAGCCATTTTTTTCCCCCGCTTGACAAACAGAATTGAAAATAACTTCCTATATTTGCCAAATATTAGCAAGTTAATTTTTGACAAGTCTAAATTATGGCAACATTCGGAGAATTTATAAAGAAGGAAAGAGAGAAAAAAGAAATGAACCAAAGTGATTTTGGACAGAACATTGGAATTATAATGACCGATATAAGTAAAATTGAAAATGGTCGTAAAAAATTTCCATTTTCTCATTTACATAAACTTGCTGAATTTATTCAAAAAGATATAGAAGAATTGAAGACTATTTATGTAGCAGACATTTTAGTTGATGAAGTTCATAAATATGAATGTTCTGATAAAGTATTTTCTGTTGCAGAGGAGCAATCAAAATACTTAAAAAGCAAGAATGTAAAACAAGGTAATTTCAACTTTTAAGATATGAGTGAACAGCTAACACAAAACGAAATAATAACAAATGGAAAGTTTGGCTACTATGTTTCACTTTCCATCGGTAGCAGCACGATAAATCAATTAAAAAAATCTAAAAAATTACCATCACAAGATTATGGCGATTATGGTAATTTGAAACCTGATGGTCTTTTAATAGATGACAGAAATAAAAAAGATATTTCAGTTATATGTGTAATTGAGTTTAAAAAACCATCTGAGTTTAATACAAAAGATAAAAAAGAACTTGCCACAAAGCAATGTAATACATATTGCCAACTTGTAAATGCAAAGATTGGAGTAGTATCTGATGGACAAACTTTTATATGGATAAACCCTAGAAGTAAAAATCCTGATATTAAATATTTTGATAATGATGTATTCCAAAATAAAAGTAAGGTCGAAAGAGGGTATTCGTATATCCTAAGAGAAGATGGTTACGAACTTGGTGCTCAATACATTCTAAATCAAAATCAAGAATCAGAAACAAAGGAGACATTAAAGTTAATTGAGAAGATTTTATCTCATATAAACGATTCAAATTCTCAATTTATTCAAGAGGAATATAAAAACCCTTCAAATTTAGCAAGAAGCGTTTGGCAGGATGTTTGGATTTCAAAAAGTGCATCTCCTGAAAAGTCATTATCTACTTTTATTGAAGTTTTTATGTTCAAATTTTTAAGCGACTTAGAAGTTTTAACAGAAGACCCCAATGGTAATAAAGTATCTTTCTCAGAAGTAATCTCAAAAGGGCAAGACAAATGTTTAAAGTATTACTTCTCAAATGTACGTGAATACATAAAGGAATTATTCCCAAGTAATCAAAACGACCAAACTACTTTGATAAACGGAATAAGTCTATCACCATCTGTTGTTGAGGATAATCAGGTATTTTATAGAATCCTTAAAAAGTTTGACGAATTCGGTGACTTGAAAAATATTGACCCTGAATTTAAATCTCGTTTGTTTGAGGATTTTTTAAAAAAGAGTATTAGCAAGAAAAATTGGGGACAATTCTTTACACCAAGAAATGTGGTTAAAGCAATTGTTGAAATGTCAGAAATTGACAAATTACCTGATGGCTCTAATGTATATGACCCTGCTTGTGGTGTAGGGGGATTTTTGTTAGAACCGCTAATAACCAAGAGACCAACTGATTTTTATTTTGACAACAATAAACTTAAATCTAAAATTAATTATCTAGGTTCTGAAAAAGGTTTTGAATTAGAAGACAAATTGACCATAATTTTGGCGAAATCCAATTTTGTGATTTACTTATCTGAATTACTTAAATCTAATCCGACACTTACATCAGAATTTGCAGACGCATATAATAAGTTGTTCAATATTTATACGAACTCAATTTTAGGAAGTCTATCAATAGTTGAAACCGACAAATATGATTTAATTATGTCAAACCCACCTTATGTTACAAGAGGTGTTAGAAACTATAAAGATGCTATAAACGAAAACTCACAGTTATCTAAAAACTATTCAATTAACGCTATGGGGTTAGAAGGATTATTTTTAGAAAAAATTTGTAGAGAATTAAAAACTGGAGGTAAAGCAATAATTGTTTTGCCAGAAGGTGTTTTCTATCGTGAAAATGATGCTAAAATCAGAGAATATTTACTGAATAACTTTACATTAGAAGCAATTGTTTCGCTTCCAAAAAATACATTTTATACAACACCTCAAAAAACTTACATTTTATCAATTGTTAAAAAACAGATTTCAGGCATTCAAACAGAGCCTGTATTTACTTATTTCGCAATTGATATAGGAGAAACAAAAGATAAAAGGAGACTTCCAATAAAGGAAAACGACTTAAAAGATATGGTAAGACAGTTTAAATATTTTCTAACAGACAAACAGGAATATACACCAATATCTAAAAAGTGTAGAGTCATACCAATCTCAGAATTTCAGACAAATTCACATTGGCTTATTGACAAATGGTTAAGTGATGACGAACAAAAAGAAATTGGGATTGAACAAGAAAGTGTAGAAGTCAAAAATATAAATGAATTTAAAGACGACCTAACCAATGTGATAGAAATTATTCAAAGTAAAGATTCAGAATTGAGTTCATTTCAAAATAGTTTAGACCAAGTTGAATTTAAAACGTTATTATTTGAAGACGTATTTCATATTGATGATGGTTACCCCTTTAAATCAGCTATTTATACATCAAGCACTAATGATATAAAGTTAATAAGAATACAGGATGTAAATAACAAATCTGAAGTTAAAGAAGTGAGAATACCTAAAACTTTTAAATTTCATACCGACCCTAAAATTAATAAGGAAAAACAGGGATTGTATTGGGTAAAAAAAGGAGACTTTTTAATTTCTTTATCAGGTGCGGGTGGATTTAATATTTCCAAATATAACGGAGAAGAGGGATATTTAAATCAACGTATAGTTAAAGTGCGTCTTAAAGAAACCTTTAAGAATATCGTACTTAATCAATTTATCCCCGTTATTTTCAAAAACATAAAAATAGAACTAAATAAGGAGGGCTTTGGTGCTAATAATAATCTAAGCAAAAATACACTCAAACAAATTGAAATAAAGATACCTATAAATTCTGATGGTGAGTTTGATTTGTTGAAACAAGAAGAACTAGCAAAAAACAATTCATTGTTAGTTGAATTAAAGAATAAATTAAAAAATTCTTTATCTATTATTTCAAATACAGAAATAGATTTTTAATCAAAATGCCAACGCTAAAAGCCATACACATTTGCAATTCGCACCTGCCAACGCTGCTACCAAAAATTGCAAAAGAGTATGTCTTTGCCAACGCTGACAGACGACCGAAAAAGAACACCGAACGCACAACAGCGTGTATAAGAAATAGCGGGTTCAGTGGTAAATCAAAGGTCAGTGCTTTTAATAAAAGTCAGTGCCAAACTGAAAGTGAAGTGCTTTTTAATCCGCTACTTCTCATACACGCAAACCGTTGTGCAACATATGAGAACCGAATGAGAATTTTAATTTACACCGTTTTATTTCTGGTTTTTAATCAGTCCTTTTCTCAAATAACTTTGGATTATAAAAAAATTCTGGCGGAATTAGAAAACTCGTCGAAATCTTTAAATACAACTCTAATTTTGCCAAATTCTGACTTTTATATCGGAATAACTAAAGACGTAATTGTCGAGAATCCCGAATTGAATTTTTGTATTGATATTGCAACGGACGAAAAGAAAAACGGACAAATTATCGGAATATTAAAAAAGCATAATTTATTGGACAAATTATATGTGGAAATCGAAAATGAATACTCTGATTTAAGTTCTGACCAAATATTCAAACCGGCTGAAACTGAATTATACCTGGAATTATTTTTTAAAACAAAAGATTTCGGAATTATGAGTTGTTTTGTTCCTGTTTTTAAGAAAGAGAAAGCCAAAGATCTGATTTGCGATTTAGATAAAATATTTGATTATAAATACTGTTTTAAGAAATTGAAAAGGAAAATATAAATACGTTGCACAACAATGTATAACCGCAATTACGGCGGATTCGACTACGTCCGAATCCACTCGGAATTGCTAAAACTTGTGCTTAATCCGAAAATAATAGCTAATTTGACCCGTAACTGACGGTTATACGAGACCGTTACCTGCAAGCTAAAAAATAATAAAACTTAAAAAAAATGACAGAACAAAACATTGAATTATTTAAACAAGTAATTGAACAACACATTCCAATTCATAAATTTTTAGGACTAAAATTATTAGTTCTTGAAAAAGGATTTGTAAAGGTTAGTGTTCCATTCAGAGACGAAGTAGTCGGAGATTTTAGAAGAAATAGATGGCACGGAGGAATTATTGCAACAATAATGGATTCTGTTGGAGGAATTGCGGGCGGAACTCACTTTAAATCTTTTGAGGATAAGTTATCTACAATTGATATAAGAGTTGATTATTTGAAAGGAGCGGAAGCATCATCAATAATTGTAGAAGGCAAAATTGTTAGATTTGGAAATAGAATACTTGTAACGAAAATGAAAGCCTTCCAAAATGATGAACTAATTGCAGAAGGTAAAGGTGTTTATAATTTTTTTCCAAAAGATAATCCGACAGAAAAGTAAAAATGTTTTCTAAAATAAAAAAGGAAATATATACTGAAATAAAAATAGCCAGCAGGTAACAGCGTGTATAAGAAATAGCGGTTTTAGTGCTAAATCAAAGGTCAGCACATATAATAAAAGTCAGTACCAAACTGAAAGTGAAATGCTTTTTAATCCGCTACTTCTCATACACGCAAAACGTTGCCAACAATATTAGCCGAACAAACTCTAATTAAAAATCAATCGAATGAAAATAAAATTATTACTAATCGGAATCGGAATATTTACACTTTTTGGATGTGGAGCATATATGAATAAAAATATGAACCCATACTATTTTGGAATGAAAACGATTGACCCTCAAGTTTATAAAAAAAGTAAAGACGTGAAATCGTATAAATATGAAGAAAGCAGTGTAAAATATTTTTTGAAACGAGGATATGTAATAAAAGCAAAATCTGCTTTTAGAGAAAGATATGTCCATTCATCTTGGGCTGAATTAGCGGCAAAACAAATGGGAGCAACAGTTATGCTTACAAAGAGTGATTATGTTGGTTCAGTATCTGGACGTAGAACATTAGCTTGGACAGTTCCTGGGGACACATACAGAGTAACATCTAATACTAATGGGAATATAAGTTATAATAGCAATACAGATGCTTATGTATATGGTAGTAGCGGATATGCAATTGGAAATTCAACTACGAATGGAAATGTAAATTATAATTCATCTACAACCACAACGATTCAAGGACCAGATAAGTTACGAGTAGCATCAGTTCCTTATCAAAATCATTATTACGACCAATATGCAGTCTTTATGGTAAAAAAATATTATTGGACTGCAACTGACGTACCTTATTATAGTGATAAAAAACTTGAAAACTTTGTTGGCTACATTAAAGCAGGCGAATGGTTTTTATTATCCGAAAAGAAAGGAAAATACCGCAGATTGATTTATAATGACAAATTCGCTTATATTGACAAGAAAGTGGAAGTTTACTAAAAAACGATTTCAAGAATATGGCAAATTGTAAACTATGCGGTTTAGAAAAGAAGCTAATTAAAGCTCATATTATACCTGAATTTATGTATCAGGACTTATATAATGAAGACCATCGGTTTTATGAATTTTCAGTTCAAGATATAATGGATGGTAAAAAACTAAAACCATTTGTTCAAATAGGCGAGTTTGACAAAAATATTTTATGTGCAGAATGTGATAACGAAAGACTTGGAAGTTTGGAAAAATATGCGCAAAAGGTGCTTTTCGGAATAAATCTTGAGCCCGAAGAAACACCTGATTGTCAAAACTATGAATTGGATGGCTATGAGTTTTCCGAATGTAAAAATGTGGACTACAAAAAATTTAAATTATTCTTGCTTTCGATGCTTTGGCGTTCACACATAACTGACAGACCAAAATTTGGCTCTGTTGATTTAGGACCTCACGCTGATAAAATTAAAGAAATGATTTGGAATAATGATGCAGGAGAAGAATTAGTATATCCGATAACGACAACAAGCTTTATCCGCGCAGACTATCATTATAAAGATTTAATTCTCGAACCAAGAAGAATTAGAGCTAAAACAGGAACTAATTCTTACATTTTTTCTATTGGTTCGTTTCAGTTTCATTTTTATGTAAATTCAACTAACCACAGAATACCTGAATTTGTAAATGAAATGACATTGAAAAAAGACAATACAATGATAACAATTCACTTAAAAGATGGAATGGAAAAAACACTAATAAAAAAACTCGTTGAATAAAATACTGTTGGCAACAACGTATAAAAATAATAGGGCAATAAGTGCTTAACCCAATGGCAATAGCACTTTTTCGAAGTCGCCAAATTTTTAAATTTGGCTTATTGATAAAAAATGATAATAAGAAAAATTTAAAAATTCGGCTTGTGTTCATCCGAATAGTTTGCGCTCTTTTTCAGCCCTACTATTCTTATACACAACCGTTACCTGCAAGCTGAACAAAAAAAATAGATACTATGAAAAACACCTTACTCTTTGGAATTTTAATAATGGCTCTCGTTTCTTGTCAACAATCTAAAAAGTATGAATACATCGAAATTGGAACAAAGGAATCAATCTTTGGCGGAACCGAACGTGACGAAAAAGATGGGGAAATAATACGAGCGAAAACTGACTCCATCGCATATTTAGAAGCTTATCAAAAGTTTTGTATTTCCGAAAAAGTATCTAAAGATATGGAAAAAGCCTATGGCAGTTCTGCAACCAAACCTACTGATTTTAAATTATTGGATGATCAAGGAAATAATATTGCATTGACCGTCAGTTTTGACAAAATGGACTCATTAAAAATGAGTGTTCGTTCTCGAATATTTGAAATGAAAAACTCATTGAAAGAAAGTGCAGATGCATATAAAGAAAAAGAAATTGAAGATTTTAAAAATTCCGTAAAAATAGACAGCTCTAAAATCAAAGAATTAGAACCGTTCTTCAATACGAAAAAAGACGAATTTGACCCGGACGGTTTAGTTTGGCACAAACCAAAATCAGCACCGAAATACACAAATCGAAATGGAATTTATTGCTATTTCCAATCAAATAATGGAATGCCAAGTAATTTAAGATTGAGACTTCAATACCACGCTGATGATTGGTTGTTTTTCCATAAAGTACAATTTTCGATAGACGGGAAAGCGTATGAGTTTATTCCAATGGACACAGAAACTGATTCAGGAAATGGTGGACGAATTTGGGAATGGTTTGATGAATCTATGGGCAAATCTAATACTGAATTACTTGATGCTCTTGCCAATGCTAAGTCTGCTAAGATGAAACTCATAGGACGACAATACCACGACATAAAAACAATTACGTCAACTGAAACTCGAGATATTAAAAGAACATTGGACTTATACAAAGCAATGGGAGGAAATTATTAAAAAAAGCCAGCAGGTAACAATGTATATAAAAAATAGGCGAAATAGTAGTATAATCAAAGGTTTTGGCTCGTTTCAAACTTTGTCCTTAACTGAAAGTTTGAAGCTTCGAAATCGCCTACTTTTCATATACTAACCGTTGTAGTGCATTTAAAAATTAACTTAAATTAATATATTATGAAAATCAAATTAGTTTTTTTCAGTTTATTACTATTGACAATCGGTTGTAAATCTGATGACGATTCTATTAAAAATGAAGAAATTAAAATAGCTTTAAATCCCCCTGAATGGATTAAAGGTGTGTGGATTGACGAAACTTTAACTGAAAATGGGGATTTTGGCTGGAAATTTACTGATGATGATGCAATATGGATAATTGGAGGGTCAGAATCATTTAGTTTAAAATCTAGAGCACAATATGAAATTGATATTTCTTCTCAAGCAAATAACCAAAATGATGTACTTAGAGAAACTTTTGGAGAAAATTTTTATAAAATAACTGAAATTAGTTATGATGGAGGATATTTAGAATCTGATTATTATTTTGAAAAAGAAAATAACTCTATAATAATATGGAAAAGTGGGCCCGGTTTTGAGGATTATGTTCTTACTAAACGGCAATAAAGTAATCCTTTTTAGGATATAAAACTTATCAAAAATGACAACAGAACAAAGAATTAAAAATCAATATTCCAAAGTTTTTAGTCTTGATGATTATATTCCATTTAAACAAGCAGCAGATTATTACTTTAATTTTGCAGCAACCATCAAGAAGCGAGATATTCCTGCTTCTGATAATTTAAAATTATGGTTTAGAAATATTCAAAAGAGACTTTATATTGGCATAGGAACTGAACTTCTTTTAAAGGCTTTATATCTTAAAAACAATTACAACATAAATAGACCAAAGCAAAACAAAAAAGATTTAAAAATTAAGTTTCCTGAGAAAATTCCTAACTTAAATTCACTTGATTTGAATCCTAATGATACTTATACATTATCACAATTAATAAATAAGCTTGATGTAGTTATCCCAAAGAGAAGTGAATATGATGAAATTATAGATGGACTAAATATTTGTAAGGTGTTTAGAAATAAAGAGGGACATATTGCGGTACATTATCACGATTTTATAAAAGATGATTTTAGAAAAATAGAATATTCTATAAAAAAAATTTACCAAACTGGATTTAACGAAAATTTGGAATTTAAAATTTCATTTTCAAAAACCGATAAAACAGGAAAATTTAAAAAAACGCACTACAACAATGGCTATAAGTAATTGCTTGTTCTCACCTACTTCTGAAAATCCTCGCGGATTTTCAGCTTGGTGTGTACTTGCAAAGTTAAGTGTCAAACCACTCAACTACTCATAGCCGAGACCGTTAGGCACAATGTAAAAGCAACAGATGGAAAAACTAATTAAAGTACATAGAGACAATGATCAACTAGATTTTAAAGCAATTTGGAAAGAGGGAATCTTTGTCTTTGATTCAAATGTGCTTTTAGATTTATATAGACTTCCTTCATCTGCTCAAAAGGACTTATTGAGAATTTTAAAAAATGAAGGATTCAATAAAAGAATTTGGATTGGTTTTCAAGTACTATTGGAATTTTTCAATAATAGATATGAAGCAATAAGTGACCAAAAAAACAAATTCAATGCAGTAAGGAAACTAATTGATGATGCAATTGAACAATATGATGAAACGATAAATAATTTAGAATCTGAACTCGCAAAGCTTAAGTTAAAGCAAAGACATTCTTTAATAGACCCAGATAAATTTATCAATGAATCTAAAATAAAAAAAGGAATAAAGTTTTTGCACGACTTCTTGGGTAATCTTGAAGGTCTTGAAAAAAAACAATCTGATGTAACTGACAAAGACGAAATTAAAGATATTGTTTTAGATATATTCAAAGACAAGATTGGAAATGGATTTGATAAAAAGCGACTTCAAGAAATTTATAAAATAGGAGAAAAACGCTATGATTCTAAAATCCCACCAGGATACAAAGATTCAAAGAAGGATGGAGCTTACTTACACGAGGATAAAGAATTTATTAGAAAGTATGGCGACCTAATACTTTGGTTTGAAATAATTGAAAAAGCAATTTCTGATAAATTAAAATATGTTGTTTTAGTAACAGGAGATGTTAAGGAAGATTGGTGGTTTGAGAAACGTGGGAGAAAATTAGGTCCTCGATTGGAATTATTAAATGAAATATACACAAAGGCACCTGACCTTGATACTTTTTTTCTTTATGACACAGCCTCTTTTCTAAAATTTGCACAGAAAGAATTAGATGATAAAATAAAGGATTCATCTATCAATGAAGCCAAACAATTAATTGAACTCAGCAAGGAAAACAGAATTGAAAAAGAAGAGGGCTACATTGATTTGGCAGAATTTTTACGTAAATGTGCAAATAAGTTCAATAGACTCAGAATAGGAATTGGTAAATCGGTTAAAGCTTTACCTTATCTAAAAATTGATTCAAATTCTTTTCTTATTGCAATTATGGAATTATTTTCAAATATATCTGACCATAGTAGCAATGGATATGTAGGAATTCAAGCAAAAGAAGAATCAAACATTATAAACCTAAGATTTAAAAATTTAAAAAGACAAGAAGAAAACACCAAAGAACTTGATTTTTCTAGAGGGAAAGGTATTGAAGTAATAAAATCTAATTTAGCCAAAGAAATGATAGATTGTCATATTTACGAACGAGGGAATCATTTTATTGTCGAGATGTTTATCCCTAAAAACACAGTGCCTAACAATGGCTATAAGTAATTGCTTGTTCTCGCCTACTTCTGAAAATCCTCGCGGATTTTCAGTTTGGTGTGTACTTGTAAAGTTAACCGCTAAACCACGCAACTACTCATAGCCGAGACCGTTGTGGTACATTTAAGGAAAAGATGTCAACAGAAGAAAAACAAAAAAAATTTATAGATAAAATAATATCAGAGTGTAAGCTTCCCCTAATTAGAACTGTTTATTCTTCTAATATTTCTACAAACTTATTGTTTTTAATTCTCTTGGGGCTA
>MDSW01077701.1_pt1 | contig 13459 bp, 20 predicted proteins | sample 811171 | NCBI WGS metagenome assembly MDSW01 (sample SAMN05326641, study PRJNA326480) | marine metagenome | isolation source: seawater | place: Atlantic Ocean: North West | collected 2012 | reverse complement strand
GAGCGCCGCACGCGCCTGCTCTTTGGCGATCCGCTTATCGGCGGCGTGCTTGTCTTTGGCGGCCGCCGCTTCTTCCTCGGACGCAAAATACAAATTCTTCTTCTTCTTGTTCTTTGTAATCTGAATGTGGTACGGTTTGGTCTTGCATTGCGGATGAAACACAACGCCCTTGGTCCCCGTCTTCCCCATTTTTTTTTAAACTTTTCCCCCTTTAAAAAAAAAAAAAATGACTGCCTTGCGCATCTCTCAGTCATAAATATCGTCGAAACGCGAAAGCATAATTATATTCGTTAATAGCAGGATTCCAAGCAGACCTTTGCTAAGCAAAGACAGCACTTGGAACATCAGCTCGCCCTTGTAAAAGGACCGAGGAGGAAAAAGCTGTGAAATCAATGCGGCCACGCCGAACGACCAGAAGAGGGCCAGCTCGGAAAATACTATCACGTGTACAAAATCGGGAACGCGATCGATATCCCAGGAGTTCGAGTAAAATTGAAGCAACACGAGAACCCACGCGATCGCTTGCGGGAAGTGACCGATGACCCACGGGATCAGACGCTTCTGAAGCGGCAGTTCCCATCGATCCCGGCTGGCCGGGCGCGCGCGCAGCTCGGTGTAGTGGCCGAACGCCATGGTTATCGAAATGAGAGTGGCCGTCGCCAGCAGAACGTCGCGGCCTCGCACGCCAACGCCGTAAGCGATCAAAACGAACATCACTGGGGCAGAAAGGCAGTACTCGACCCAGCGTGTGGGAGTTCGGCAGTGCTGAAGTTCTGAAATATAAAGCCTTCGCCAGAAGGTCGCGTTTCCGATGTGAAAGAAAAAGGAAAGAAAGAAGAACGCCGCGGTCAGAAACGTGAGGTTGATTGAACCCTTTTCTTCGTGGTACGGGATCACTCGCCACGCGCGGTCGGCCCCGCCGTCGCGCGGAGCGTCGTCCGCGAGCGTCCAGTTGCCGTCGGTGCCGTTTCGGTATTCGATTTGAAGTGAGGTTCGGTAGATGGGTGCGTCGAGATTCCAGTTGGCGAGCGACAGCGTGATGATGATCAGCGAGCCGTGCATAGCAGCCATTGCCAAGTTCCAACGAACGAGCAGTCGTTCGGGAATGTCAAGGCCGGTTGAGGACCGCGCGGTTATCTGCGTTGGCGCTACAATTTTGCTCAAGACGTTCGCCGCCTTCGCCGGCAGCGTGGGAGGCTCAGGAGGCGCAGGAGGCTGTGGGGGTCGCACGGTAACGCGACCGCCTTGCGGAATTCCACCGAGTGAGTTTGCGGGCATTTTTTTTTGGGGGGGGGAAGGTGTTGTTTTGGTTTTTTTTTAAAGAGGAATAAAAAAAATTGTTTGTTCACGCGGCTTACTGGCGATGGCGGTGGCGCGTGTTTTGGTAGATGAAAACCGCGCCGCCGACTGCGGCGACCGCCAGTGCGGCGGTCGTGGCGTGTTCTCGCATCGGAGTTTGTATGGCAGTCGTGTAGAGCTGCACGTGCTTCTTCAACGACACCATGGGCTTTCCTCGACGAATGTTTACAGAATTGTGCGCGTCGTTTAGAAAGGCAATCAGAGCTGAGCGCGTGGAAATATTGGAATGAAAGTTTGTCTCCACGTAGTCCCTGAAATGACGCGCGCATCGCGGGCAAGGCAAGAAATCCGCAAAATGAAGTAAAAACTCTTGAAACTTGCGATTAAACGAGTAATCAAACTTCTCTGGCGACGTGTGCGCAAAAGCATGTAAAGTATGCCAAGCAGACGGACCCCACTGATCGATATCCAATCGGTAGGAACTGGTCATAGGTTTTTTTTTTTTCTGTTCGCCCCTTTTTGTTTTTTTTTGTGACACATTTTTTTTTTTCTGTCGCGTAGTAGGAAGCAACACAACCAAAAATCCCAAACAAGAACCACCGATGATTGCGGACACCTTCTGCGTGAAAGACCTCGACTATGGCGGCGAGAAGTCGCGTCGCGATTCGCGGCAGCGAGCCTACATCATTCTCGCTGTGGTGGCGGCGGTCATCGTCTACATGATGATGCAGCCGGCAAACGGGATGCAGCCTGTCGCGAAGAGGGCCAAGAGGCTCATGTCGATGGTTGCGAATGTAGCTGCCGCCAAGTACGCCCATCAGGTGTACGAGAATGTTAACGCAAAGGCAATGATCCTCTTGATTCGCGACAGCGCTCAGCGGAGCGCCTCGCCGGAGGCGAAGGAGGCCAAGATGAAGCAGTTTGAGGCGTGGAAGGCGAGTCATACGAGCGGCGTCGTTATGATCTATTCCGACTCGTGCGGTCATTGCCACAAGGCAATGCCCGCATTCAGCACCGCGACCCTGGACCCGAAGATCAACGCTGTGATGCTCAGCGGCGACTCCCTGCCAATGGAGTACGCGCGCGACACGCTCAACTTGGAGTACTTCCCCACTTTCATGGTTTGGAAGAACGGCGACCTGACGCAGGTGGCGTCGATCGATGCTGCCGTAGCCGAGCTCGCCGAGGTCGTGGAATCATCTGGCGACGGCGCCAGCTCCGAAGACACGTCGGACCTCTTTGCGATGTTTTAGAAAAAAAAAAAACTCACGGCCCGCATCGAGCGCCGTCCCCCGTCCGCGGTGCGTCTCCTTTTTTTTTATAGTCGAGAGAGAGAGAGAGAGGAAGGTGAGAAAACAAAAAAAAAATGGAGGGCCGCGCGGAGTGCAAGCGGTTGTACCGCGCCTTCGTCTGCAAGGTCAACGAGCTCCGACGGCCATGCGAGTACCTGACCGTCGAGCGGAGCGCGAGCATCCGCAAGCTCACCTCGGCGTGGAACTCGGGTGTACCCCTTGAGGATATTTTCGCATTGACAGAAGAGCACATGCTCGTTTCGCAGCAGATTCCCGACGAGCTCGACTCGGTTTGGAAGTCGTACATGAATCGACTGATCAAGTCGCGCGTTGTCACAATGTAACTTTTTTACTTCTTTTTTTTGATGTTCTGAGAGAGAAAAGAGAGAGAAAAACAAGAAATGTTTGTGATTTTAGTGATGGTGGCCACTGCGATGGCCTCCGCGTGTGCATTCGTCGTGCATCTCGATCTTGCGGTGTGGAGACACGGACTGATCGCGTTTACGCTCGTGACGACACTGACGTCCACCGCACGGGCGTGGAGCGCTCCCCACCAAACGGGTTGGACGCGTTGCGCGGTGGTCTGCGCGACCTACGTGTACCGCATCGTTTGGCTGCACTGTACGGTCGAGCGGCACTGCCTGGAAGTCTGGCCGAGGTCGTCGTCGTCGTCGAACTCCACGGGTTTCTTCTTCAGTCCCCTGTTTGGCCGTCTGCTCGCCGCAGTGGGCGAGATCGTTTTTGTGTTAGGGTTTGCGCTTCCGGCCGTCATGGATCACGCACGCGGCACGCGCCGTCTGGCTCGTGCCGTGTGCGTGATGTTGGGCGCTGCCGAGCTCATCAGCACGATCGGTGTGGTGCTCAGAAGCTACCTATTGTTCGCCATCGAGAACAGCATTTGGGCGCTCATGGTGGCGTCGCTCGTGCGCCAATCCGCGCGCACCCGTTTCACTACTAAGAACTCCTCCTACGCGGTGGAGCTCTTGCGTGCATTAGGCGTCGCGCTGGTCGTGTACAACCTCTTCATCGATGTTCCAATGTACGCGCGCCTCCACCTGCAGTCGGAACCGTTGTCGCTTCGCGAGTACGGACTGCGCGACGCGCTGCGGTGCCGCTTCCGCGACGGCGACGACGACGTTTGGCGGCCGCACATAACTTGGATGTTTTTGAACTTTGTTGCAACCCCCACGAGCTGCGTTTGCATGGCCTCTCTCTTCGGCTCTCGCGTTGTCGGCTCCGGGCAAATAAAATGAAAAAAAGGATATTTTTTTTTCAAGATGTAAAAGCAGGAGGTTTGACCAGAGACCGGCACCGGCACACGGACACACGGACACACGGACCAAAAAAATGAAATCCTTTGCAATGAAAATCGTGTTGACAATTCTCGTGTGGCTGTGGTGGAGCGTTTCGAATACGGGCGTCACGTTAAGAGGGGCCGAATTAAAACGAGTTATGACATTCCTGCCGTGCCTTGTAAACATGCTGACACTTGGTCTTTACGGCGTGATTCACGCGGTGCGGTTGCGCACGCAAAGATTGCGGCTATATGGTGCCTAGCTGTCCAAGCGCGCAAACGCATCGTGCACCTCCTTCTCGTTCGGTAGGCTGATGTCCATCTCCTCTTGAAGTTTTGCAATTTGCTGCAAGCGGAAGCTGACGAGAACCACAAAGGCCTTCTTTTCGGAATCGTGTTTCCACGCAAGCGTCTGCTTCAGAATGTACTGCTGCAAAAGCGGCATGAAGAAGAGCTGAACCACGTGGCACACGTGCCACCAGTTCAAATCCGTCAAAGTGGTAAAGTAGACCCGTTTAAGCGTGATTGTCTCCATGAAGAGCGCTGTGACTTGATAGCGATGGCGATCCACGTCAGTCGAGGACACGTCGGCATGCACGCGCTGCTGAAACGTACGCTCAATGGCAGTCGGTTCGACGTGCGGCGGCTCGTCGTGAACGGGCTGCGGAAGCGTGTGCTCAAACGAGATCGGATCCCCCAGCTCGACGTGCGCCGGCGGCACGTCGACTTGTGCGCGCTGCTGAAAAATGCGTTCAAATGCGGTCGGCTCCACCGGGTCGGCGCTGTGCGACACCGGGTCGGCGCTGTGCGAAACGTCGGCATACACGCGCTGCTGAAACGTGCGTTCCAAGGGGGTCGGCTCCATCGGCTCGGTGCGCGGTGGCGGCGGCGGCGGCGGCTTCTTCTTCGTCGGCAGTGGCGGCTTTGCGATGACACTGGAGTGAAGCGTGCGTTTGCGCCTGATCGGCATCGCCTCGACGCGCGGCTCACAGTGTTGCGGATCCATGGCGTCGCGCGGGGGCAGAACGCGCACCGATTTGTACTCCATTTTTTTTTTGACGGAGTTTTTTTTTTTTTTTCCTTTTATGAAAGATAGGCAAACTCCGCCGCGCGCGCCTCCCTTCTGTTTTACACATCGACATATCACAAGCTCACATGGACTGCAATGGTCCGTGCTTGCCCCATTGCAGCTGCAACCGACTGACGCTGGCGCTCGCCCTCGCCGCGCTCGTCTATATGGCATCGGCCGTCGTGTACATGGTTGCCGTCCGCGTTCTTAAGATAGGAACGGCGTTCAAGGACACGCTGTCGAGCTCGCAGCGCCGAGTGCTCGCGGATGCCAAAGCTGTCCGCGGTCGCATCTACTTGGCGGCGCTGGGCGTTTCGGCCGCGGTCGTCTTCTTCAGCGGCGCACGTAAGCTGCTGCTGGTCCCAGCGTGAGCAGGCTCCGTCTTGCACACCCCACTCGCCGTGCAATCGAGGTGCTGGAGCCAACCCCAACTCCGCCGGTACATTTTTGAAGGCAAATAGCGCACGTGCTCGCGCGCGCCCAGCGCGCTCACGACAAACGGAAAAGAAAGCTGTTCGCGCTGCGACGCCTCTAGCACTTCGCGAAACCACGCGCACGCAAGCAAGCGCATCGGCGCTGATGGTCGGTAGTATGAATTCCAAGCCATTAGGCTCGACTCAATGACGTCGCCGATTTGGCACAAAGGTCCCAAGGCGCAGTACCGCTGCGCCAACCGGTCGATATCGAGGACATCATGTTTCCAGTTGGCGCGCCGGCGGCGCGCTACCCAGCGTCGCTCTTGGACGATTTCGCGCGCGAGCCCGTCGGCGGCGTATTCTATGGGTCGGTGCGGATGGCGGAGCACGACCAGGCCCGCTTCGCCACCGGACGCCTCGCGCATCCAAACCACCGGCGGCGCGGTCAGCGTCGTTTTGGCGTCCAGGTAAATGATCCAGTTCGCCAATGGAAACAGAAAGAGTGCGAGCGGCTTTAGGAGGTGCGCGGACCTCGCATTTGACACGTCCCATTTTTGCCTGACGATTTTTTTCCAATAGTCGGTTCGATTGCTGCGAATGGCGTCCATGATCGCTACGTAACAAACTCCTGGTTGGCGGTATGGTTCGTGCGCGCGTGAAAAGGCTTCAAAATCGTCATAGGCGCCTATGAGCGCCGTGTAAACCACGTGAACGCAGCGATCGGCTTCTCGGACGCGCTCGACGTGCGGAAGCGTGCAGTCCAACAACGAAGCGTGTGTCTTTGAGCAATTTTTGCAGAAAATCATGACCGATACAAAGAAAACTAAAACAATTGAAGCAATCTGATTTTTTTCCTTTTTTTTTTGTTCTGCTGTTTACGTATTTACGCATTCCTGTCGAATACGGCGCTCGGAAGACTTGCGTTCAACTTTCTCTCGACGGCTCGCGCCGCCACGCTCTCCTCGCCGTAGTGAGCTTTCGCACACTGCTCAATGGCAACGCGCCGCTGCTGGAAGTCGCTGACAAGTGTTGCGACCCAGTGTCGCGAAGAGGTCAGGTAGCGCCGCTCGACGTTGCATGCTGACGAGCTGATCGTGCTGTGCACCATCGCGTGCGTGTTGACGACCCAGTCGATGTTGAACGCGCGCAAACGAACAACGAGGTCGTCATCGGGCGCGTGCTCGCGGACGGCGGCTTCGACGGTCGCTTGAAGTGCGCAGAGCCGCTCCATGGCGCCCTGCGCGCGCCGCTGGCGCGGCGTCGCGATCCACGTGTTCCCGAAATCGATGCGGGACGCGCATGCGCGCAAGAAGAGCAGAGCGGCCGCAGCATCGAGCGACCATCCCCGGCTCGCGAACGCGGTGACCACCGACTCGAGTTCCACGTGCACGAGCGTGTCGTTGCGAACGCGAACGCGTTCTTCGCGCAGGGTGTCGAGGAGACAGAACCAGCACGCCTTCAATTGATCGCTGCGGGCGCGGTAGAAGGACGGCAGCTGAAGCGCATCTTGGATGCGCCGGTCGCGCTGCTGGAGCTGAACCGCAATGCGGACGCGTTCAGAACCGGTCACGAGGCGCAGTTCTCGCCAGTCGGCACGGAGGCACGATCGCTGCTGTATCATCGCGTTTTGGATCCAGTGTTGAAAGGACTGAAAGACGACCTTTCCATTCGTACAGCAAGGAAACAGCATCGAAAAGTGTTGCGCATCGTTGAGCTGGCTGGTGTGAAGCAACGCTGCGCAAAGCGCCACCTCGCGACGGAGGCCTGTGCATGTCGCACGCAGCGCTGCGAGCGAAAGGGGCAGACTGCCGTGCGTCGTGCGCTCGAGGACGCACGCCAGAAGCTCGTTTGGAAGTGCGACAATCATTTTTTTTTTTAAATTTATTTCGGAGAGCGAAGAGGAAGGCCTCCCTCCTCACTCCTTTTTTTTTATAAAAAAAAATGGAAGAGAGAGAGTGCTTCGTGTGCGCCGACACGGTGCCATCGCCGTGGCCCAGTGCATGCCATTGTCGTGATCGATTCATTCATGAGGCGTGTTTGAAGAAGCTCCTTGAGACTCACGGCCCGATTTGCACAGTTTGCAAAGAAAGGTTCAGCAACGTCATCGAAAAGGAGGAATGGGTGTTTCGTCCTTCTTGCACCTCCTGCGGAATGTGGTTGTTGCTTCTGGCCGGGGTTATCATTGGGGCGTGTGTTGTGAACACGACGCTTCATTTTTTTCACAGACCGTTTGGGTCGACAACGTCGGTGACGCTGCTTTTGGTGATAATCTGCTTCTTCGTGGTCTTCATGGTGACGGTGACGATGTGGTCGTGGCTGCTCATTTTTAGGTATGGATGCCGGGTCTTATTTGGCTTCGCGTCGCGCGAGACGCGCAGCACGTACCGGATCAAAGCGCCAGATGAGGATACACGATGCGAGTCGCCGTAAAATGACGTACGCGCGCGTTCACCACGGCGCGTCTGTGGTGGTGAGGTCGATTCGATATTGGAAGTCTCTCTGGTGCAGACCGAGTGCGGCCAGGAGGTCGAGCATCGTCTGATACTTTTCGAGGCGTTCGTCGCGAAAGCGCTGCAGCGACGTGTCGGCGGATACGACGCCCTCCGTCACGCAATCCGCGTGGTAGGAGTTCAAATAGCTGTCGCGCCACGTGAGCATGTCTTCGTGCACACACGCGTAGGCGTTGTTTCCTGTCCTAGACGTGAAGTGGACGTCGATGCCCGGGGTTTGTGCCAAAAACTCAACGATTCGAGTGTTGAGGGACTCGGCTGCCGCGACGAACGGCGTCTTGTGCAGAACGAGTCCGTAATGATCCCAAACGTGCTCTTTGGCGGCGTTGGCGCCGCATTCGAGGCAGCGCTGCATGAGACGGATCGTCCCATCGTCGTCGAGCGAGCAGCTGCCGCGCAGATCATAGCCGCAGGCGAGCTCCATGAAGCGGTCGTCCATGATCGCTCGCAGCGCGGAATCCAGCGCCTTTTTCCATTGTTCTGGCCCATCCGCTACGAGTTCGCACAGGTCGCAGAGCTCCTCGGTGTCGTGGCCGCTCACCACCACGTCTCGGGCGGTGGCCTGGAAGACGGCGTCGCCTTGCAGCCACCCCTCGTTTGCTGCTGCGCGGAGGCGGCACGCGAGCTGGATGAGCGCATCGGGCGGGCCGACCGAGTCTCGCCACGCGCGGCTCGTGGTTCGCAGTGCCTCCCGATGCAGACCGCACCTGCGACCGATGTCTTCGCACAGCTCAAGCGGCAACCCGTCCATTTATTTTTTTTTTACTGTTCCCCTCGAAAAAGGGAAAAATGATGCAAGTGGACGAGATGGTAATCGCAGTCATCGCGGTCGTCGCCGTCGTCGTGTCCGCGGCGGCCATCGTCTTCGTCATCTTCTCTATGTTGTAGCGGCGCCCAGCAGTCGGCGCGCGACGAGCTCCGCGACGATTGCGTCTGCGACGCAGTCCGTGGGCGCGGTGCCGTCCACGACGATCACGTCGTCGGCGTCCAGTCGCTGCATCCACTGGTGGTGCGCGTCTTCGATGCGGCGCATGTAGTCGACGCTCAGATCCACCTCCTCGGCGCGCCCCCGTGATCGGATCCGATCCATGAGCGTGTCCACGGGGACGGCGAGGAACACGTGTGGGTGGTGGCGCTCGAAGAGGTCGGGCTCTAGCTTGCGGAGTTCGCCGTACGTGTAGTCGTAAAAGTCGAGAGCGTCCGAGGTCAGGTTGGCGCGCGCGAAGACTTCTCGGTTGCTCTTGGCGGAACGCTCCGTGACGAGAAGACGCCCCTGGGCGCCGCGGAGGGCGCGTCCGTGGACGGAGACGAGGCTGGTGAGCACGGCCATCTGAAACGGAAGCGGCCGTTGGGCGCTGCGCCGGAGCAAGCCCAGGCGGATCCAGTCCGCGACGGGCTCCTCGACGACGAGCGTGCGCTCGCCGAGCCGCTCCGCCAGCTTTCGCAGGACACTGGTTTTCCCCGCGCCGATTCCACCTTCGATTGAAATCATTCTCCAATTTTTTTTTAAAGCCAAATCTAAAAAAAAAAAAAAACGGAGGGAAAAGAGAACGAGATGGGCAGCTGGTTCTCGAGCGCTGCGACCCCGACGACGGACGACGCGCCGCCGCGGGCCGCCGAGGAGGACCGCGACGTCGAGCAGCCGCCTTTGCACCCCGAGGCGCCGGAAGCGGACGAAGCTGATCCGATCCAAGTCGTCCAAGAAGACCCGTTCATGCTGCCGCCGTCGATCGTCGAGGACGCCGTCTTTTACGCAAACGCGCGGAACACGCCATCGATGCGTCCCCATATCGAGCGTGCGACCGAGGAGCAGGACGAGCAGGACGAGCAGGGCGAGCAGGGCGAGCAGGGCGACGATACGTCGTTGAGCGAAGCGGAGTCCGAGGTCCGCTAGAGCGGTTCGGCGGGAACCAGCGGCTGCTCCCCCCAGTCGGAATCCATGAAGAGCAGTTCTGTGGAGGTCTCGTACAATACGAACGAGGGTGAAGGCGAGGGGGAGGGCGAGGGAACCATGGCAGCAACGTCGCGCGCCGCTCGATCCAGCCACGCGACGGCGTGATGAGTGCCGGACCCGGGAAGCGCGTACTCTGCGTTTTTGAGCAGCGCGCGTTGGCAATCTATCAATCGGCCGTTTTCGTGTTGCATATGGTTTGCTGTTTTGAGCGTTAATGCGGCTGGTTCGTTCCAAAAAAATCGCAATATTTGCCAAATTCCCGACTGCGTCGCCCGCAGTCGCCGCCGATCTTCTGCGGCCAGGAGCCGTCCGCAGTCGTTCAGGAGCACGTGTGTTTCCAGGAGCGCGATGCGTCGTTCGAGATCTGTGACTTCCGGCTGCTCAATGGTGGGCAACCCGGCGACGAGGGGAAGCAGAAGTAGCATTCTAGTTTTTGAGAATCAAAGGGCCTTTTTTTTTTAGAATCAGAAGTAAGAAAAAAAAATCTCGAAGATCACACAGTATGCCCGCGCGCCGCGCCTCCCCACGAAAGGCCTCGCGTTCGCCCCGACGGTCAAAAACTGCGGGTCTCATCGTAGACGTCGCAAACATCGTCCACGATGATCTCCGAGCACATCACGTCATGCTTGTTTCCACGGGAAAGACGCTGAGGTACCGCCTTGCAAACCCCGAGACGCTCCCGAGCGTGCGGGATGGCACCGAATGGCTCGTTCTGGAGGTGCCGACGACCAACGCCGTCACCGGGAAACAGTCGGGGAGGCGCAGGTCTCCCGTCCGCTTGGTCTACTCGCGAAGGAAGCACGGCAAATCGCAATGCTACCTTTCCAAAGGACGGACGCGGACCAAGGCTTCGCACAGGTGGTGTGAGGTGGACGACCGCGTGATTGCCGCCCTCGCCAAGAAGCACAGGATGAAAATTTATTCCAACGACAGGGAGCTCTCGTCGGGACGCACACCGACGAGCCTCAAGGACTACCAGGCGCTCCTCGAGCACACGGACGTGTACCGCTGGCGGTTCAAGAGAGGGCGCTGGGTTCGCGATGGGGCGTATTGATGGTTAAAGCGTCTCCACACGGCGACCGCTGCCAATCCCAGCCCTTTTTTTCCACAACATGGCCACGTGCACGTCCGAACGAATTCCGCTTCTCTGGTCCTCCTACACCGAATCAGGAAGGTAAGGGTCCTCTGACCATGATAGAGCAAACGGGGCTGATGCTTTACACGCGCGCTTTGGCGTGGGCTGTGTACTCGTACGTGAAAGAACACCCTATTGCGCAAAAGCTTCCAGCCTTCGCCCCTGGTTTCAAAACATTAACAAGATATGAAGCGACTGGACTCGAGCCACAACTTTGACTCGGCCCGGAGCATGTACGGCGCGCCGAAGCGCGTCACCATCTTTTTTATTCATTAAGGAGAGCGTCCATAAGAATTTGAATATTTTTTAGGTCTCTGAGTGCTCCTCTTTTAGTGTCTTCGGTAGTATCCATACCATTTTCGTTTTCAAATTTGTTGTGATTCTTCACGAATGTTATGAGGGACGTGACGATCGGAGACGCGTTGTTGACGAATGTTCGCAACGTCTTCGCAAGCTCCTCGTTTTCCAAGGAATCAGCGAATTTCTCCGGTAGGCACCCCCTTACCTTGTCTGGTTTAGGAAACGTACCAATATTCCAGATGGCAGATACAGGATTGCCAAAATCCGCTTTCATTTGAAGTCTCATTGAGACACTGATAATACTATCTTCTATATATTTCACAGCTCTGTGTTTGTTTGATTGTCTGATTGACCAATTTGGATTCTCCTCATTCTCCTCTGTGGAGCGGAATTTCTGGCGACGGAGCTCCGTTATTTGTGGAAGGTACATGTCAGTGTGGGTTGTTTGTTTGTGAGGTTCGCTTGTTTGTCAGCGTTCGCATTGATATTGGTGTACAGATTTTTTTTTTTTACCTCCGCAGATAGATCCTCTCTGACGTGCAAAGGCGGCTGAACACACACACACGCACTTTTAAAAAAAATTATGGAGTGCGTGCGTGCGTGTGTGTCTGATCTGAGCCTTTTTTTTTATGACATCGCGCGCGCGGTGGTCAGTTTGGTGCGTTGGCGCAGAAGGGACTCGCGGATGACGGCACGGTACGAGCTGCAGTACACGGCGACGAACAACGCAAAGAGGATGACCGCTGTCGGTACGCTGATCGAAACGGCGATCACTTCCTCGTTGCTGCTGCTACCGTCGGGCGTGGAGGGCGGCGGGTGCACTGGAGCGTTCACGGTTGGCGAGGAAGGCGACTGGGGCGATGGCATGGGAGACGGAGACGGATCGTAAGCACACCGGCAGCCAGTGCAGTCCACCGCAAAGTCCGCTTCCAGCAGCGCGCACGAATAGATTTGGCGGAAGATGCTCTGCACGTCGTCACAACACTCAAACCCCTCACCGTTCGCGGTGTACCTCGTCTCACAGGAGGCGCACACACCCGGGGGAGAAGGCGAGGTCGGCGGAAGCGGCAGGGGTGGCGACGGCGGGGCCGGAGGCGCGTGCGGGGACGGCGGCGGTGGCGATCGGGGCGGCGGCGCGTGCGGGGGCGGCGGCGGCGGCGGTCGGGGCGGTGGCGTACGCGGAGGCGTGAGCGGCGGCCGCGCGGGCGGCGGGGGAGTGGGCGGCGGTGCGTCAGGCGGTCGTGAGGGCGGGCACGGCGGCGGCGGCGGTGGCGGCGGTGGCGCCTGTGGTGCCGGCTGGTTCGGCGGGGACGATGGTTGCGGCGGATGCGGCGGCGGGGACGGGGGCGGTGGCGACGGGGGCGGCGACGGTCCGGGCGACGGGGGAAGTATCGGTGGGAACGGAGGCGGCGGCGACGGGGGCGGCGGTGAAGGCGGCGGCGTCGGAGGCGGCGACGGCGGCGGCGACGGGGGTGGAGGCGACGGGGGAGGCGACGGCGGGGGTGCCGCCGGCGGATCCGGCGGCGGGGGGCACGGTGGCGAGGGGTGCGCCGGCGGCGGCTGGCTGGGCGGCGAGAACGGGCGGTAGCCACAGTCGGCGCAGTCCGATGCGTAGCCGCATTCGGCGAACTCGGAGCCCTCCCCGCCGTCGTCGCAGACGCCGTCGGACGTCCACTCCGGGTCGCCGCCGTCGCAGCTGTCGGTGCAGAGGCCCGGGGTTCCAGGAGGCGGCGGGGGCGCGGTCGGCGGCGGCGAGGCGGGCGGGGCGCTCGGCGGAGGCGGGGCCGACGGTGACGGCGGCGGCGGCGACGCGGGCGGTGGGGGCGAGGGCGGCGACGGCGGCGGCGGCGACGGTGGCGGCGGCGACGGAGGCGGCGGTGCGGGAGGCGGCGGCGACGCGGGAGGCGGGGATGACGGCGGCGACGGCGGCGGCGGCGACGGCGGCGGCGGCGACGGAGGCGGCGGTGCGGGAGGCGGCGGGCTGGGCGGAGGCGGCGCGGGTGGTGGGGGCGAGGGCGGCAGGTTCGGAGGGTTCCCGGGCGTGGGCGGCTGCTGCGGCGTCGGCGGCGTGGGCGGCGTGTTCGGGAGCGGCGGGGGCGGAGGGGGCGGCGCGGGCGGCGGCGGCGCGGGCGGCGGCGGCGACGGCGGAGGGGGTGACGGCGGCGGAGGACTCGGCGGCGGAGCGTTGGG
>MDSW01068313.1_pt1 | contig 13459 bp, 11 predicted proteins | sample 811171 | NCBI WGS metagenome assembly MDSW01 (sample SAMN05326641, study PRJNA326480) | marine metagenome | isolation source: seawater | place: Atlantic Ocean: North West | collected 2012 | reverse complement strand
TTCTGTGTTTTTCAAATTAAACAGGCAGAGGATGTTCTCATCGCCCTTGCTGCGGGTAAAGCCAAGGATATGGGTGGGAAGACCGTCCAAAAATGTGATATCTCCGTCTTTCAACGCCGCGTGATTTTTCCGCCAGCTGAGAAATTCACGGGTAAAGTGCAAGGTCGAGTTTGGATCTTCTTCCTGCGCTGCAACGGTGAGGGGGAGGTGGGTATCGGGGATGGGAAGCCATGTATCGGCGGCTTCACTGAATCCCGCATTCTTATCCTTTTCATTCCATGGCATTGGCGTGCGGCAGCCATCGCGTCCCTGCCATTTCGGGTAGAGATATTTGCCCCACGGATCTTGCAGTTTTTCATACGGGATGTGTGCTTCGGGCAGGCCGAGCTCTTCGCCTTGATAGAGGAATGCCGTGCCGCGTAAGGTGGTGACCAACGCAATCAGCATTTGGGAGAGGGCAGGATGTTGTGAATAGGTATTCCCCGACCAGCGGCTGGCGGCGCGCACGACATCATGGTTGGAAAACGCCCATGACGGCCAGCTTTGACCGTTCTCCCCGATCTGGGTCAGGATGATATCTTTGAACAACTGAGCGGGCGGCATCTCTCCTGCATTACCCATGAAGGCAAAGCTATAGGCGGTATGCAACAAATCCGGCGTAGCGGTGTAGTCTTGCGAGGTTCTGACCTCATGATCGCAGCCGATCTCCGCCACGATAAACGTGGCTTCGTACTCATCCGTCAGTTTTCGGATTTTGCGCATGAAATCGAGATTTTCGGGGCGGCTTTTATCATAGACATGGTCTTGCATGTTATAGGTATCGCGAAATTCGAGCTGGGTGGCTTGCCCTTCGGTTTGACGGGCGGGATTATCGCGCAGTTCCTTATCATGGGTGCAGTAATTGACCGCATCCAGCCGGAACCCGTCGACTCCCATATCCAGCCAAAAACGGCATTCATCCAGCATTGCCGCCATGACATTGGGATTGTGATAGTTCAGATCCGGTTGTTCTTTGAGGAAGTTATGCAGGTAATATTGCCCGCGAAACACATCAAACGTCCATGCCGATCCACCAAAGACAGACAGCCAGTTATTCGGCGGGGAGCCATCGGGCTTTGCATCCGCCCAGATATACCAGTCGGCTTTGGGATTGGTTTTGTCCTGCTTACTTTCCTGAAACCAGACATGTTGATCGGATGTATGGCTGAGCACCATATCGACGATTATTTTCAAATTCCGTTTATGGGCTTCATCCAGTAATGTTTTGAAATCATCCATCGTGCCGAAAAGCGGATCAATTTGGCGATAGTCCAATACGTCGTAGCCGAAATCCTTCATCGGGGATTTAAAGAAAGGCGAGATCCAGATCCCCTCCACGCTCAAGGATGCGATATAATCGAGTTTTCCGGTAATGCCCTTGAGATCGCCCACGCCATCACCATTTGTGTCTTTGTAAGAGCGGGGATAAACCTGATAGATTACGGCGCCGCGCCACCAATTTGGATCTGTTTTATGTGTCATATTTTTATTGTCGATCAGAGGGCTTTGAAAAGCAATAGATTGCATAATATCTTGCAAATTCTGGATCTCTGCGCTACAAGCAAAAGATCATGGAAAAGACGAACCATAACATGCAACTAAGTCTCAAGCTCGGGTTTGGAGAAGCTACATCATATAATGTGGTTCACCATAAAGAATTTCCTTCCCTTTATAGATTTGTGAAATGGACCCGCTCCAGCCTCCGTACTTTTAACAAGATTGACTATACAAGCGAAGAAGCATTGGATTATTTGGTGTCTCAGGCAGATGAACTTGAATCCTATATAGATGGACATGATATAACATCATTGAAAGAGGCCACTGATCTTGAACGTATGGGGTTGATCGGGATTCTGGCTACGATTGGTGAGAAAGTGCGGTATATCAGCGAAGCAGAGCAATGTGCCTATCCTGAAATTCCTTGGAAATCCTTACAACATATGCGAAACGGCATCGCACACAATCCAACATCATTTATACGGGATGGCACATGGGACGAGATGTGCCGGTTACTGATCGAGGAATTCCCGAGAATTAAAATCCATCTGGATGAGATGGTGGAGGATTACCGGATCGAAGCCTTGGCGGATCAGGGTATTTTCCGTCCGCAAGACCGTATGGATTTAACGCGGTAAGCAGGGATATCGATTTTATTCGCGGGCGATCTATATTATAGTAATACCGCGAGACACTGAATTTATGATACCCAGATTTTTTTACATTCTTATTGCCTGTATATGTGTGTTCTGTGTGACAACGCAGCAGGCATCCGCTCAAGTTATCATCCGCGATACGGAGATTGAACGTACTTTAAAGGAATGGTCTGCGCCGATTTTCAAGGCTGCAGGTCTCTCCCCCGATAACGTCAAAATTATTATTGTGCGGGATTCAAGCATTAATGCCTTTGTAGCGGGCGGTGCGAATATATTCTTGTTCACAGGCCTGCTCAGCAAGGCTGAAAATCCAGGCGAAATTATCGGTGTGATTGCCCACGAGACGGGGCATATCAGCGGCGGACATTTAATCCGTATGCATAGCGCGATGGAACAGGCTTCGTACGAGACGATTATCGGAACGGTTCTGGGGATTGGCGCCGCGATTATCAGCGGTGAAGGTTCGGCGGCCAATGCGATTATCAGCGGCTCGCAAAATATGGCGGTGCGGCGCTATCTGGCCAATTCACGACTGCATGAATCCAGTGCCGATCAAGCCGCCATCAGTTTCATCAATAAGGCAGGATATAGCCCGATCGGACTTTTGACATTTATGGAGAAGCTGGAAGGTGAAGAACTGCTGCCCGCCAGCCAGCAGGATGAGTATGTCCGCACCCACCCCCTGACTACGAACCGGATGGCGGCTTTGCGTACCGGGGTCGATCAATCACCGAATACTCTGCCCTATCCGCCAGAATGGAGGGGGCAGTATGAGCGTATGCTTGCCAAACTGGATGGTTTTCTTGATCCGCAAAAGGTCACGTATCAATATCCCTCCAGCGATACATCCATTCCCGCCCGTTATGCACAGGCTGTGGCGGCGTATCAGCAAAACCGTGTCGAGGAAGCTATATCCCTGATCGACGGACTTATTAATAGCGAGCCGCAAAACCCGTATTTTCACGAGCTTAAAGGTCAGATGTTGCTGGAATTCGGACGGGTGAGTGAGGCTTTGCCACCTTATAAGCGCGCAGCTGAACTGGCGCCGGATGCAGCATTGATCCAGATTGCCTATGCCCATGCCTTGATCGAAAGTGCAGGACAGAATGGGACATCTAAGCTTAACCAGGCGATCCAGCATCTTCATCGTGCAGAACGGGAAGAAGCGCGTTCCACCCAACTCCATCGTCTTCTGGCAACCGCATATGGACGTTTGGGGAATGATGCCGAAGCGAGACTTCATTTGGCGGAAGAGGCATTTTTACAGGAACGTTACCCGGATGCCCGCCGCTTTGCTGAATTTGCCAAAACTTCCGCCCAACCGGGGAGTCGGACAGCTATCCGTGCCAATGATATCTTACAAATGATATCGCAGGCAGATGCGGCGGCACGATGAAATTTGTCCTTTTAGGGTATCTTGCCTATATTAAATAGAGGGAAGTATGTTATTCTGCTTACACAATATATTCTTACACCGGAGAGATTTATGACTCGTTCTTCTTTACTGATGCTTTCAGTGTTTTGCCTGATGTTTATGCCGTTATCCGTACATGCGGAAGATGGTGCACCGAAAATCGACGAGGCGTATATCAATAAACTGATCGGGGAATATATCAAGTCACATCCGCAAGAAATTCTGGATAGTCTGGAGCAGCATCAGGTCGATATGGCGGAAAAAGAAGAGCAAAAGGCCGCTGCATATCTGGAAGAGAAGAAAGATTTTTTTGAAAGCGAAAATGTTCCAACGGTCGGAAATCCGGATGCCGATACGCATGTTATCGAGTTTTTCGATTATAGCTGCGGTTATTGCAAACGCGCCTTTAATGATCTCGCGCTCTTGTTGGAAGAAGATGGAAATGTGAAAGTCACTTTTATCGATTTCCCGATCTTGGGCCCGGGTTCACTGCTGGCTGCAAAATGGTCGATGGCGGCTAAAAAGCAAGGAGACGACAAATATTTTGCTTATCATAGCGCCCTGATGAAAAGTCCCGGTACGCAGAGTGAAGAAGTTCTGGTTATGCTGGCGGAGAAGGCCGGACTGGATGCCGAAAAACTCAAAGAAGATGCAAATGATCCGGCCATTACTGCCGAACTTGAGAAAAACCGCGAGATTGCAGTCGAGCTGGGTATCCGTGGAACACCGGCCTTTATTGTCGGAGATGAACTCTTCCGCGGATATCTGGGATATGATGGTCTGACAGCCGTTATTCAGGAAAAGCGCGGTGAAAAAACTGATAATGAATCGTAAGGTCTGACCCCGGATCATGTCGAGACATATCACACCGTTTAATCTGTTTCTTGTTCTAATCGCACTTGTGGCGGCTTATGCACTTTGGTTGACGTATGAGAACTGGCGTTTCAACCAGAATCTGCGTGAAGTAGCACCGGGGCATGTGGTAGCAGCAAGTGCCCCGCAATCTGAAACAATTGATGTGATTATGTTCTATGATTATAGTTGTCCGCACTGTCTGGCCGCCGATCCGATTATTCATCAGGCAATTGCCGAAGATGGCAAAACCAATCTGATATATAAATTCATCGGTTTTTTTGGTGAAAGATCGGTGCGCACGGGTAAGCTGGCCTATGCGGGCGGGCAGCAGAATGCGTTTATGGACGTGCATCAGTATATTATGACCCATCCGGAGACACCGTTCGAGGAGGATGATGTACGAGAGATGGCTGCGGAATTGGGGCTGGATGCCGATCAATTGCTGGAAGATATGAATAGCCGCGCTGCCGCACGGACATTAGAGGAAAATCTGGACGTGTCCCATAGTATGAATATGCGGGCAACTCCCGCCTTTCTCATTAATGGCTGGCCCTTTATTCCGTATAAAAGCATGCCCGATGTGGAAGGGTTCCAAGACATGTTCGACCGTGCACGGGACGGGCAGCCTTTGATGTAAATGTAGAAAATGCGGGAATTTTTAGGGGGTTTGTATGAAGACAGCTCCTCACCCAAACACCCAAATATATCTTTATTTACTTATATAATTAGGAGAGGAGCTGTATCATTTCCATGTCCAACTCGCTTTAAAAGCGTAATTTTTATGATAATAAGCCTACTATATGTCCATTCCCAAAACTTGCAACTAAAATATAGACAGGACGTATAAAATAGTAATATAATTATATTCACATAATCTGTGAAGGTTGTGGTGTTTTTTTGGCTTTGATTTCTAAATCTATTTCAGTAAGCTACCCACATGAAGATTTCCATTATTGTTTTTCCCGGTACAAATCGCGAGCATGATATGGCGCTGGCCTTGAAGAATGCAGGCGCAAGTGACGTCAAATTGGTCTGGCATAAAGAGACCTCTCTTCCAAGGCAGGATCTGATTATAATCCCCGGCGGTTTTTCCTATGGCGATTATTTGCGGTGCGGGGCGATGGCGGCACACTCCCCGATTATGAAGGAAGTGATGGAACAGGTCAAAAGCGGTGTACGCCTTTTTGGGGTGTGTAATGGCTTTCAGATTTTAGTGGAAACGGGGCTTCTTCCCGGGGCGCTCTTGCATAATAATTCCCTGAAATTCATATGTAAGCAGGTGCATTTGAAGGCTGTGGCGGAAAAAGGACTTCTGGCCAAGGATAGCATGATCCATGTACCCGTTGCGCACGGAGAGGGAAACTATTTCGCCCATGCGGATCTGATCCGTGAGATGGAAGATCACGATCAGGTCGCGTTTCGCTATTGCAATGAAAACGGGGAATATACAGCATCCGCGAATATTAACGGTTCCAGTGACTTTATCGCCGGAGTATATAGCAAGGATAAGCGCATTCTCGGCATGATGCCGCATCCTGAAAATGCCGTTCTCCCCCATCACGGCAATCAATCTGCCGAAGGGTTTTTTACACAACTTCTAAACGCTGCTTAGGCCTTTTCATCTGGAAGTAACAGGCTAAATTTGCTATGTCTGTAATATAATTTTTTGATGTGCAGATAAGGAATAGATCTATATGACACAAACAACGCAAGGACATTCCTTTTCATGTAATCCGGTTTTAGCGGCGAGCGGGTTAGGTCTGGCATTTTTTATTCTCATCTGTGACCAACTTTCCAAATGGTGGGTACGGGAGGTCGTACTCAAAGATACGGGGCAGATGGAAATCCTGCCCTTCTTTAATCTGGTCAGTGTGTGGAATAACGGGATCAGTTTCGGTATGTTCCGCGCCGGAGATGCGGTGAGTGTCACATTGCTTGTTGTGTTGGCTTTGGTGATTACCGGATTTTTTGTCGTATTGCTCTGCCAGTCCAACCGGCTTTGGACGGCGTTATCCTGCGGAACGGTGATTGGCGGGAGCATCGGCAATATTATCGACCGTATCCAGTTCGGCGCAGTGTATGATTTTCTGGATGTGATTATCGTCACATATCACTGGCCCGCGTTTAATGTGGCGGATTCTGCAATTGTCATCGGCATAGGCATGATTATGTTTGATTATCTGGTTTTGAGTGCGCAGAAGGATTCAATATCCGAAAAGCTGCCTCAAACAGGTAATGAATAGAACAGTAAAGGGAACGAAAATGTATAGATTATTAGCTTTCTTCATGATGGGACTCACATTAGGGGCATGTTCCAATACCAAGCAGAATCTGGGATTAATCCCGAATGCGCCGGATGAATTCCAGGTAGTCCAGCGCGCCCCGCTTGAAATGCCGGATTCATATGAACTGCCGCCACCTCGCCCTGGGGCACCACGTCCGCAGGAGGCCAATATTCCCGATGTGGTGAAGCAGGCATTGACCGGACAAAGTACAAAGGATGTTGCAAATGTAGCGCCTTCAAGAGCCGAACAAGTCCTGTTACAGAAAACGGCAGCCACCCAGACAACTGATGATATTCGTACGGTCGTCGATCAGGAAACACGCGCAGGTGCGGAGAGTGATAAATCGGTTGCGAAACGTCTTTTGGGTGTTGGCGGATTGAATCGCAAAGACGGAGTACTGGATGCCGAAAAGGAAGCAAAACGTCTGGAAGAACAGAATATTCCATACGGGAATGAATAATATTCATGCGTAATTATTTGATAGTATATATCTGTATTCTGGCTTTTTTGATGTGGCCTGCTGTTTCTATTGCACAGGATACCGGAAAAGAAGCAGACAAGGTATTCAACGCCAAAAGTTTTACGCTGGAAAACGGATTACAGGTCGTGCTGGTTGAAAATCACCGCGCCCCGATTGTCAGCCATATGATGTGGTATCGTGTTGGCGGGGCGGATGATCCTTTAGGACATTCGGGTCTGGCCCATATGTTCGAGCATATCATGTTCCGCGGTTCGGAGAATGTCCCCCCCGGGGAATATTCCAAACGTATACGCGCACTGGGCGGTGAAGATAATGCCTTTACCTCTTATGACTACACGGCATATTACGCCAATATCGCGAGTGAATATCTGGAAGATGTGATGCGCATGGAAGCCGACCGGATTCAGGGGCTCGTCATTGATGGAGCCGAATTCGCATCCGAGCAAAAAGTAGTGATGGAGGAGCGCCGCCTGCGTACCGATAATGATCCGCGCAATCATTTCTACGAGCAACTTGGCTATAATTTATATCCACATCATCCCTATGGCATTCCTCTCATCGGCTGGATGTCGGAGATTGCGGATTTGACGACCGAAGATGCGCATGATTTTTACAAAAAATGGTACGCGCCGAATAATGCAATTTTGGTGGTCTCCGGCGATATCACACTGGCAAAATTGAAAAGCCTTGCTACGAAATATTATGGTCCCCTGATACCGCAGCCTCATCTGGACACACCGCGCGAGCGTCCGCCGATTGCAGATTTTCATGGTGAATATGATGTAGACTATACGCATGCACGTATCCAGCAGCCTCAACTCGTGCGGATGGTACGCGTCCCGAGTGTGCGTGAAGACCGTGATATGGCGTTGGCGCTCCAACTTTTGGAAGATGTACTGGGTAGCGGATCGACCACACGCCTGTATAAGTCACTCGTTGTCGAACAAGAACTGGCCAGTGAAGCCGGAATCAGTGTGAATAACAGCACATATGATGCGGGGCAGGCCTATCTGTACGCAACGCCGCGCGATGGGGTTTCCCTGGAAGATTTGAATGCGGCGCTTCTGGTCGAACTCAAGGAAATCCTCGAAGAAGGTATTACCGAAGAAGAAGTTACTCAATCCAAAGACCGGATGATTGCACAGGCCGTATTTGCACGGGATAGCGTCTCCGGCCCCGCGATGATTATCGGGCGCGGATTGACCAGCGGACTGACATTGGATGAGATTGAATATTGGGTACGGGATGTCCAGAATATTACAACCGAACAGGTGAATGAGGCCGCACGTCGATATCTTCTCCCCGATCCAGCGCATCATCTGATCCTGACCGGATATATGCGGCCCGAAGCGGCAGCAGGAGAAGAGGATTTGCCCGCGGAGGAAGCGCCATGAGAAAATTATTTTATATAGTGGCTTTGTCTTTTTTATGGATTATCCCTGTCCAGGCTGCGGATAAGATCCTTGACATACAGGAGATTAAAACCGATGCAGGTTTATCGGTCTGGCTGGTGGAAGACCACACGATCCCCGTTATTGCGCTGCATTTTGCGTTCGAGAATGCAGGGTCGGCGGGAGAAAGCGCCGAAAATCAGGGGCTGGCGCGCCTTGCTTCCAATACGATGGATGAAGGGGCAGGTGATCTGGATAGTGATGCATTCCAGGAAGAGCTGCGCCGTAAAGTGATTACACTGCGCTTTGGCTCGGATCGCGATATGTTCGGCGGCGTTGTACAAACACGCAGCGAAACAAGTGAACGTGCATTTGAACTTCTCCGCCTTGCACTCAACGAGCCGCGTTTCGATGAAGCGCCGGTTGAACGCATGAAGGCAGCGAATTTGTCACGTATCAAGAGCGGCCTGTCCAATCCGAACTGGGTGCTCGCGCGTTTAGTCAATGACAAGGTTTTTGAAGGGCATCCCTATGCCTTGAATAGCGGCGGAACGCTCAGCACGCTGCCATCCATTACAGCCGAGGATTTGCGTGAATTTGCAACCACCTGTCTGGGGCAGGATAATCTGCACGTTGCGATTGTTGGCGATATTACTCCGCAGCGTGCCAAAGAAGTCGTGGATAGTATCTTCGCATCCTTGCCGAAAGAAGCAAAAGTGCCTGAAGTAGAAGATTTCCAGCCGCAAAATCCGGGCATGACGGCAATGTTTAATGTTGCTATTCCCCAAACCGTCATACAGGCGGTACAGCCCGCGCCCCCACGGGATAGTGAAGATTACTATGCCTATACGGTGATGAATTACGTCTTGGGAGCGGGCGGTTTCGGATCACGTCTGACCAAGGAAATTCGCGAGGCACGTGGTCTGACATATGGGATTTACACCTATCCGCAATATATGAAGCATACGAATATTTTTACCCTTTCCGTGGCGACGGCCAATGAAAGCGCCGGAGAAGTGATGGATCTGGCGCGTGCGGAGATGGAACGTATCCGTGAAGAGCCGATCACACAAAAAGAGCTGGAAGAGACCGTATCCTATTTGATCGGCTCCTTCCCGCTGACCTTATCATCGACGGGAAGCATTGCCGAATTGCTTTTATCCATGCAGCTTGATGATCTTTCCGCCGATTATATTAATGAGCGCCGCGCCGGATTTAAAGCCGTCACTATCGAAGATGTACGGCGCACGGCGCAAGAATACCTCCATCCCGATCAGCTGACGGTGATTATGGTCGGGCAACCCCAAGGACTGGATCTGAATAATGTCATACAGCTTAAAGAGCTCCCCAATGTCGAATAAAATATCACTGGATCAGAGCCCTGCGTGGCAGGCACTGCAAAATCATTTGAAAGAACATACGGGGGCGTTGTCCCTTCGCACGCTCTTTCGGGAAGATCCGCAACGTTTCGAGAAGATGCATCTGACATGGGATGGGTTGCTTTTCGATTATTCCCGCCATTTGGTGAATGAGCAGACATTGTCCTTGCTGATGGATTTGGCACGGCAACAGGATGTCGAAGGGTGGCGGGAGAAGATGTTTAAAGGGGAAGCGATCAATGTGACCGAAGGACGTTCGGTGCTGCATACCGCATTGCGCCGTCCTGCCGATCAGCCGCTTAGCATTGGGGATGAGGATGTCACCGGATTTGTCCATCAGGTCTTGGACCAGATGAAAGCTTTTTGCGATCAGGTGCATAGCGGCGCATGGACGGGTTACACGGGCAAGAAAATCGATACGATTGTCAATATCGGGATCGGCGGATCGGATTTGGGGCCCTATATGGTGTGCGAGGCGCTAAAGCCGTGGAAAATAGAAGGGATTTCATCCTATTTCGTATCTAATGTAGATGGCACCCATATTGCCGAGACATTGAAACATCTAAATCCCGAGACGACTTTATTCCTGATCGCGTCCAAAACATTTACCACACAGGAAACCATGGCCAACGCCCATACGGCGCGCGAATGGTTTTTGGAAGCAGCGGGACAGACGGGCGGCGCGATCGAAAAACATTTTGCGGCACTTTCCACCAATATCGAAGCCGTGACCGCTTTCGGGATCGCGCAAGAGAATATCTTCCCATTCAAAGACTGGGTTGGTGGACGTTATAGTTTGTGGTCGGCGATTGGCTTGTCCATTGCCCTGACCATCGGGTTTGATAAGTTCCGCGCATTACTGGATGGGGCCTATGCCGCCGATACGCATTTTCGTACCGCGCCGCTGGAGGAAAATATTCCGGTTCTGATGGCGCTGCTCGGCGTATGGTATCGCAATTTTTGGGGCGCGCCTTCCATGGCAATCTTGCCATATGATCAGTATTTACACCGTTTTCCGGCTTTCCTCCAACAACTGGATATGGAATCCAATGGGAAGCGCGTGACCCGCGAAGGCGCAGAAATATCGTATGATACAGGCCCCGTTATTTTCGGTGAGCCGGGCACAAATGGTCAGCACGCATTTTATCAACTCATCCATCAGGGAACAGAAATGATCCCGTGCGATTTTATCGCGCCGAAGAAAACACAAAATCAACTGGGCGAGCATCATACGCTTTTATTGGCGAATATGGTGGCGCAGGCCGAGGCTCTGGCATACGGACGTACATTGGATGAGGCCAAAGGCAATACCCAAAAAGTATTCGAAGGAAATCGCCCGTCTTCGATCCTGCTATTTGATGAGATAACGCCGTATCATCTAGGACAGCTCATTGCTTTATACGAACATAAAGTCTTTGTACAGGGCATTATCTGGGAGCTGAATAGTTTCGATCAATGCGGCGTGGAGCTGGGCAAGGAACTGGCGAAAAGTATTTTGTCAGGCGATGGCGGCTCTTCCGGTACTATCGGAATCCTCAAACATACACGTTAATTTTAAAATCCATTTCCAGGAAAATCTGCTATACTGGCTTTCATGGTTCAGGCAAAAGAAAACAAGCCACATATATCAAAACTGGCACATGTAACAGAGCAGGAATTCAATTCCCTTCTGCCCAGGCATAAGAAGTTTATTACGGGGCATAAGGGCGGAGAGCGGCTTGTCCTGAAATTCAAGGACTTGAGGCATTTCGATTTTTCCGGTATGGATTTGCGGGATGCCGATTTCACGGGATCGTGTTTTTCCGGCACGAATATGTCCCACGGCACATTCAAGAACGCCAATTTCTTTAATTGTGATATGCGCGATGCGGATCTCAGCCATTCGGATTTCCGGCGGTGCGATATGCGCGGGGCTCTCTTATCCGGCGCCAATATGACCAGCACGTTATTGGAAGAAGCCGATCTGCGTGAAGGAAAAATTATGATGAAGGACGAGGACGGGGTTTTGATTGATCGACCGCGCGGCGGAATTTCGGGGGCCCAGACCATCTTGACCGGTGCGCGTCTGACTCACGCTTTATTAAATGGAGTGGAGGCACATGGCGCCGACTTCAGTGACGCGGATTTGACCGGCGCCATGATTAAGTTCGGCAATTTCGAAGGGGCTTCCTTTAGCAGGGCAAATTTCACAGATGCCGATGTATCTGGCACAAAATTCAATCATGCAAACCTATCAGCCGCTATCCTGACCAATGCGATTATGGATGGAACCGAGTTCTATGGGACGGATCTGGATACTCTGCTCGAAGACCAGTATACCGGCGCCACGCTGGCCGCGCTGGAAAAAACTCTGGAAGAACTTCTGGCCGATCATCACCTTTGGGTGAGTACGGCGGGAAAAGAAGGAACCTATCTGGATCTCAGCGGATATGATTTGCGCGATACGCCCGATTTAAAGAAATATGCTCTGACGATGGTCAAAGCCGTGCGTGCGAATTTCCTGCATCAGGATCTTCATAAGGCGCAGCTCCAGCATGTGATTATGGATGGCGCGGATTTCCGTGATTGTGATTTGCGTAAGGCGGATATGCGTGCCTCCTCATTCAAGGGCGCATTCTTCACCCGCGCCGAATTGCGTGGTGCCAATTTCAGTCCGCTTTATTTTCCCAATAAACCGGAAGAACAGCGGATGATGGTATCGGATTTGAGTGATACAAGTTTCCGCTATGCCGATGTGCGGGAGATTGACTTTTCCCATGCGGATTTACGCGGTGCGGATTTTTCCTTTGCGCTGGTCGATGGGGCAGATTTCTCCCACTCCGATCTTAGCACCGCAAATTTCCACGGAGCCAGCCTGAATAACGTCAATTTCACCGATGCGATTTTGCCGCTTTCCGGCAAGCCGCTGACTTAAAAAGGTTACGGGGAAGTTGCTTTTGTTCTCTTTTTGTCTATATAGTTTAGGATGCTCAAGACAATCAGTGTGCGCGGTGCGCGCGAACATAATCTGAAGAATGTGAATCTGGACCTGCCCCGCGATCAATTAATCGTAATTACGGGGCTTTCGGGGTCGGGGAAATCCTCCCTCGCCTTTGATACGATTTATGCCGAAGGACAGCGCCGCTATGTGGAAAGCCTCTCCGCCTATGCACGCCAGTTTTTAGAACTGATGCAGAAACCTGATATGGATTCGATTGAGGGATTGTCCCCCGCGATTTCCATCGAGCAGAAAACAACTTCAAAGAACCCGCGTTCCACGGTCGGGACGGTTACCGAAATATATGATTATATGCGATTGCTTTGGGCACGGGTCGGGGTTCCCTATTCCCCCGCCACCGGACTTCCCATTGAAAGCCAGACGGTCAGCCAGATTGTCGATAGGATCATGGCGATGGGGGAAGGTACAAAACTTTATTTGATGGCACCGATTGTGCGCGGTCGTAAAGGGATTTATCAAAAGGA
>MDSW01016311.1_pt1 | contig 13459 bp, 14 predicted proteins | sample 811171 | NCBI WGS metagenome assembly MDSW01 (sample SAMN05326641, study PRJNA326480) | marine metagenome | isolation source: seawater | place: Atlantic Ocean: North West | collected 2012 | reverse complement strand
TTTGGTGGGCGTGATAAGAATCGAACTTATGGCCTCTACGATGTCAACGTAGCGTTCTACCATTGAACTACACGCCCTCTTTATATTTCTATTAATTAAATTAATATTTGATATAACATAATGTTTTAATGCAAAAAATACTTTTTGTCTCATCTAAAAGATTTTCTGAAATTAACATCAAATTTATAAATATTTTATTTGCATCTCTTCCGATTTCTTTCCTTGTGGGGAATGGAATAACAAATATTATTATTTTTTTAATTGCTTTAGTAGGTTTTTTGACTTTCTCAAATAGATTATTTTTAGAAAAGAATAAAGCTGTATTCTATTTAATTTTATTCTTTTTTGGATCTATATTTCTATCAACATTGATTGACTCATGGGGTGAGAATGAGAAGAAACATATTTTTAAATCTGTAACATATTTTAGATACTTTTTTCTTTTCTTGGTGACAAGTTATTTGGTAAAAATTGAAAAATTTAATTTTAAGTACTTTTTAATTTCAACTTTTTTATGCACGCTGATTCTATCATTGGATATAGCTTTTCAATTTATAAATGGATCGGATATTTTGGGATTTAAAGCTTATGAAAAAAGCAAATATCACTTGGCAGGATTTTTACAAAATGAATATATAGCCGGAAGTTATATACAAAGATTTTTTGTATTTGGTTTAATTCTTTTTCCTTTTTTTTCAAAAAAACTTGAAAAACAAAGATTTACTATATCCTTAATATTAACAATAATATTTTTTTTTGGAATACTCTACTCTGGAAACCGTATGCCACTTATAATGTTTTTTATTTCAATATTTTTAATAATAATTTTTATAAAAAATTTAAGATTACCTCTAATAGTTGGAAGCTTTTTGTGCGCTCTAATTTTTTATTACTCAATTAAAAATAACGAAGATTTAAAAGTTTATTATGAAAGTTTTTATAGCAATATCGATTTAATAATAGACAAAGGTAAGGAATACGCCTTTAAAAAATATCCAGAATTGGAAAATGAACCGAAAGTTAAAAGTTTGGAGGATAAAAACAAATTCATTCATGAATTTACAAATGACGAGAAACTTCGTCAAAAATATGAAATGATTTCATTTGGAAGTGGACATACAGTAATATACCTTACTGCAATAGACCTATGGACTGACAGTCCCATGCTAGGAAGTGGTATTAAATCTTTTAGAACTAAATGTTTGGGAAAACTTCATTTGCCTAATAGAATTTGTCAAAGCCACCCGCACAATTATTATTTGGAACTTCTGAATGATACAGGCCTTCTTGGTACCTTAATTTTTTTATTTTGTTTGTTTTTTATTTTAAAAAATAAATATAGAGGATTTAAAAAATATAAAAAAATAGAAAAACTTTTAATAATATGTTTGTTTACCGTTATTTTTACTGAACTTTTCCCACTAAGAAGCACAGGAAGTTTTTTTTCTACTCAAAGCTCTGCTTATATATTTTTAGTTTTAGGGATATTGAATGGGATTAAGAAAATTAAAATTTAATCCTGACTTAATATAAAGTTTAACTGTTTGAAAAAATTTTCTTTTGTTGGATATTTATTTTTTTTCATTTTTTCTATAATTTCATTATAATTTTCATCGATTAACCTAATTACATCAAATAAAGCTTTTGGATTTCTCTCAACAACAAACACTCCTTCATAATTTTTGGAAACATGTTCTATTTCTTTAAAGACAATTACTGGTCTTTGCCGAATTAAGCTTTCGATAAGAACTTGAGGATGACCCTCCGTAAAAGATGGTAATATAAAAATATTATGTTCGTCATACTGTTTAATTAAATCCTTTCTTGATGATATGTGGCCAATGAATTTTATATTTTTACTTATATTTTTTGGTTTATTCCCTTGTCCAGCAATAGTAAGAGAAACTTCTTTATTTTCAAATTTTGTTTTATTAAAAATTTCTAATAAGGAATAAATGCCTTTTTCAATTTTTAATCTTCCAACATACAATAATTTAATCTGTTGTCGATTTTTATGTTTTACATCTTGAAACCATTCCTCATCAATTTGTGAAGGAGTTACCAAATGAAATTCTTTCTTTTTTGATATAAGCTTGTTAACCACAATAAGTGTGCAAAATTTAGCCATGATATTTTCTGCTAATTTGTAAATTTTCGAAATTTTTTTTCCTAATATTGCTGATATTTCTTTTTCTCCATCACTTCTTAAATAAAGAAACAGTTTCTTTCTAAAAAATAAAAGAAATAAAAATGAAATAAAAGTATACGGTGTTACCGAAATTATTAAATAATTTGTTTTATCTTTTAATGCAGACTTAATAACACTCTTAACAAATGAAAATATATTTGAACTGATAGATGCAGTTTGAGAGTTAATTTTGTATATGGGTTGTATAGAAGATTTTCGTAAAATTAATTTTGTATTAAATTCTCTCGTCAAGATTTCATTAATTGAACTTATTTCTATGTTTTCACAAAAAATGCTACCCTCTTTTTCAGTACATTTTTCATTATTTACTATTACTAAATTTTTTTTCATAAAATTAACTTGTGTTAGAAAGTATTTAGAATGTTTTTATTAAGTTTTTTAGAAAATCAAGACCGCTTTTGCCACTTTTTTCAGGATGGAACTGACAACCAATAATATTTTCGTTAATTAATATTGCTGGAACTTTTACGTCAAAATAGTTGCAATAGGCCAGAGTGTTTTCTTTTTTTTTTGTAAGTGCCAAATAAGAATGAACAAAATAATAATTTTTGTTGAAAATTTCTTCATTCATTTTTTTTTGATTGTTTATGTTTTGATTTATAAAAATCTCATTCCAGCTAATGTGTGGAACTTTTATATTGTTTAATTTAGTGTATTTTCTGAGTTGCACAACTTCTCCCTCAATAAAGTTTAAGCCTTTGAATTCTCCCATCTCATAACTCTTGGTAAGAAAAATTTGCATACCCAGACATATTCCAAATATTTTTTTTTTCTTATGCTTCACATATTCATTTAAAGTATCAATAAGATTATTCTTTTTTAAAAGACTCATAGCATTACTAAACGCACCCACGCCAGGAAGAATTAATAAATCAGAATTTAGTATTTTCTTGGCATCATTTGTAATTTCGCTAGAATATCCTATTTCCTGAATCCCTCTCTGCAAACTTAAAATATTTCCGCATCCATAATTTACTATAGTTATTTTTTTCATTTTTTTTCCCAATTGTAAGAACTTTTAAGAATTTTTTTTAAACTATTATATTTGTTATATTTTGGAAACCATTTAAATTTTTTTTTAAACTTTGAAACTTTGGAAACCGATTGTTCTATATCCCCTGTTCTTTTTTTTCCATATTCAAAATTGATTCTTAAACTTAAAATCTTTTGCATAAAAATTATCAACTCCTTTGTCGAAAACCCAAAACCATACCCGCAATTAAATACGTCTGATTTAAAGTTTTTATCTTTAACTAATTTTTCTGCAGCAACTAAATGCATTTTGGACAAATCTGTTACGTGAATATAGTCTCTAATGGTAGTACCATCTTTTGTTTTGTAGTTATTTCCAAAAATAATTATTTTTTTTCTTTTTTTAGTTGCAACTTCGCATAACGTTTTTATTAAATTTCCATTATTTTTTGTTAAACCAGACCTTAAAAACTTATCGGCTCCGCCAACATTAAAATACCTTAATATTATATATTTTAACTTTGTTTTTTTTCCAATATTTTTCAAATGATTTTCAAATTTTAATTTTGATTTTGCGTACGGGCTTTTAGGTTTAACTGAATGTTTTTCATCAATTTTTTTTTTTTTGTCTCCATAAACTCCGGCAGTTGAAGAGTAGATGATATTATTTAAACCATATTTTAAACAGATCTTTAAAAATTTTTTTGATTTTAAAAAATTATTTTTGTAATACTTTGAGGGTGATTTAATTGAATCCGGAACACTGGTTAAAGCCGCATAGTGTATTACAACATCAAATTTTGTTTTTTTTAATAATTTTGAAATTTTCTTTTCATTATTAATATCAGACTCAAGAAATGCACTTCTTTTTGGTATAAGTTTTTTTTCTCCATTAATAAGATTGTCAATAATAGTAACTTTGTGACCTCTGTCTAAAAAAGCCAAAGCTCCGTTGCTCCCCACATAACCTGCTCCACCTGTAATCAAAATTTTCATTTTTTCTAAAAAAATTTACTTAAATAATATTTTAATCTAACTTTAAAAATAAAATATTTTAAATTGTTTAAATTATATTTTCTTTTAAGAAACATTTTGTTGTTTTTAATAAGCCACATATTCAATTCTTTCAAATAAATTTTATAATTTTTATTGGTAAAATTTGAGCCATGAAATCTATATGTGGCAAGTGGATAGTTTAAAGAACAAAATTTATATTTCATACTTAATTTTATAAAATAATCAAAGTCTCCTATAATTTGGTAATTGGAATCAAACTTATATTTATTGAACAATTTTTTTTTGAACATTATTGCGACAATACCAATATTATATTTATTAAGTAAGTCTTGGGTTATAGATCCTGAAGGCAATGTTTTTTTTTCATTCAAATAAACGCTATTTTTTTTTTCATTTTTTACCAAATATTTTGAATAAACTACATCACAGTCATACTGATTAATCCTTTTCAAATGACTCACTATAAATCTCTTGTCCCACTTGTCATCTGAATCTAAAAAACACGCATATTGCCCCGAGGCTTTTCTCAATGCCAAATTTCTTGCCTTATAAAGTTTTGAATATTTTTTAGAAAAAAAATACTTAACCCTTCGATCCGAATAACTTTTTACTATTTTTTTTGTTTTGTCAGTTGAACAATTGTCCCACACAATCAGTTCCCAGTTTTTATAAGTTTGATCAAAAATACTTTTTAAACTTTCATTTAAAAACTTTTCACCATTACAAACATTCATGATAATACTTACTAAAGGATAGGTCCGTTTCATTTTAAATTAAATTTTAATTATTTTTGATACTTTGAGTTTTTTTATTTTATAATTTTTTTTCAGAACTGCAGATATTACAAAAGACAAAAAGGGGAATTTAGCCATATGATTCACAACGATGCTTCCGCTTGGTCTTGGATTAATCTCCAATAAAACTATTTTTTTTTTACTATTATGCAAAATATCAAAATCCACTAAATTATTTATTCCTATAATTTTTGCAATTTTGTTACAGTAATTTTCTATTTCTTTATTTTGAACAATCACATTGCCTTTGTAAGGTATTCCACTTGGGTTTAACCTTTTTCTTATAGATACTAGTTTTTTTGTTTTATGATTAAAGTAATCTACATCATATGCTGGAGCATTAAGCCTCTCCATAATAATTAATTTTTTGTAAGTGTTAAGGTGTTTAAAAATTTTGAAATTTTTTATGTTTAAGGTTTTTTCTCTTTTTCCCTTTCCCACCCATTTTTGTTTTCTAAAATCCTTTCCTTTTAAAAAAATAACCCCTCGTCCACCAATTCCATCTAATGGCTTAACTACTACAGTTTTGTTTGGAAAATCTAAAATTTTCAAATACAGATTAAATTGATTTACAGAATTGAAAATAAAATATTTTGGAACTCTTAAACCGGCTTTTTTAAGTTTTTCATAGACTGCGTACTTATTAGATATTTTTTTATTTGTTTTAAAATCATTCGTAAGAACAAATATACCTTTTTTAATTAAAAAAGGTTTCTTTTTTGATAAGTAAATAGACTCTTTGTCAGAATACGGGATTATAAGTTTTATCTTATTTAAATAACAAATTTTTATTATTTTTTTTAAATAATTATTGTCAAAATTTATTCTATAAAATTTATCTAAAAATTTATTTTTCTTAATTTTCTTTTTATCAATTCCAGCTACAAATAAATCAGATAGATTTTTATCTTTTTTTAAATATTTAAACGTTTTTGACACAAGTTTTCCACCTGCACATGTTAAAAGAATTCTCATAGGTTAAGGATTTTACAGATATCTCTGTGGTTAAATCTTATATTTTTTTTGATCAATAGAATTTTCTAAAATTATTTTATCTCTTTTCGTATCCATACATTGCCAAAAACCTTCGTGTCTGTATGCTCCAAGTAATTTTTTTTTACTTATCTTTTGCATTGGTTCTTTTTCTAAATAAGTGCTATCTTTTTTTAAATAGTTAAAAATTTCAGGTTCGAAAACAAAAAAACCCCCATTAATCCACCCCTCATCCAAGCTCGATTTTTCCTTGAAATAAGTAACTTTTGAACCTTTTAATTTGATAGCGCCAAATCTAGCTGGGGGCCTAACTGCTGTAAGAGTTACTATATTTTTACTTTTCTTATGAAACTTAATTAATTTATTTAAGTTTACATCTGCAAGACCATCTCCATAGGTTAATAAAAAGGTTTCATTTTTTAAATGGCTTTTTAATCTTTTTATTCTTCCTCCAGTCATAGTGTTTAAACCGGTATCTACTACGACTATATTGGAATCTTTATTTTTTTTTCTAAAATAATTTTTAATTATTTTACCTCTATATCCGCTGGCAATTACAAAATTTTTAAATCCAAATTTTTTATAATGGTTTATAATATGTGAAATAATAGGTTTATTTTTAATCTTGACCATTGGTTTTGGTATCATTTTAGTGTACTCGGACAATCTGGTCCCAAAACCACCCGCTAAAATTACAACTTTCATTTTTTTATTCATAAATTACCATTGATAGTTAAAGCTTTTATCAAAGGGGTCTTTTCTGATCATTTCTTTTTCATTGTGTGGAATCGTTAAGCAATTAGCAATTATAGATTCTTCTTTGTCTAATCCTTTAAATCCATTCCATATATTGGGCGGTATGGTTACAAGGCAGTAATTTTTGGGGGAAAGAATTATTTCTTGATATTTGTTTTTGGAAGGGCTGTCATTTCTATCGTCAAAAAGAACCAATTTGACCTCTCCCTTCACGCATGCGTAATTTAGGCAAGACTCTTTGTGCAGATGCCACCCTTTAATGGCTTTGTTATTTATAGTAGAAAAATATATTTCTCCAAATTCTTTAAAAACTTTACTATCGGCCCTTAACATATGCATGACCTTTCCTCTTTCATCTGAGATTATTTTAAGTGGAGTTATTTTTATATCATGAATCATAAAATGAATTTTTATTTTAATTTAAATATATATCTAATTTTTCTGAAAATAAAATATAATATAGACAACCATGAATTTGGATAAATAAGGTTGGGAAAAAAGTGCTTTCTTAAACTAATGTAATGTGAGCCCATTTTTTCTCCATTTAAAAAAATTTTTGTAAAATAATTAAAAAAATTTCTTAGAGCGTAATTTTTAGCTATTATATACTTTGAAAAATTAAGTCCTTTGCTCCTATAATGGTCTAAGGCCTCAGGAATTCTTACTATTTCTACCAATGGGTACAAGTTACTCCATTCTCTAATACCGTGTAGACTAACTGTTAAAGGTCTTGAGCAAAGGTAGGCATTGGATCCGGAAAATGCTGCACAAAATATTTTTATAAAAAAACATGTATTTTCAAAATTAGACCATGATCTTGGATCTTTAATAAGTTTTTTATCGATAACGTGAAGGTTCTCATTCCATTTTTTTCTTCTAAAGACACAAACAAATACTCCAAGAAGAAAGTCAAAAGAAATTTTTGGATCTATTAAGTCAAAAAATTTTAGCTTTTTATCTTTTTTTTGCGGGGAATGTATTCTCATATTTTTAGGTAAATATTTTGTATTAAAAGGATAAGAGTATTTTTTTAAATACTTAAAATTTAGATAATAAGAGTTAATCCAAAAAAAATCGCAATCTTTATTTTTCTTTATGAGATAGGACAATCTTTTAATAGCGTTTTTTACTAACAAATCATCATCCCCTAAAAACCAAATAAAGTCACCTTTGGCCATGTTTGAAACCTTAAGTAAATTTAATGCGAAACCTAAGTTTTTATTATTTTTGTTAAATTTAATATTTAATTTTTTTCTAAATGGTCTGATCAATTTTTTAATATCTTCTTTTGAACAGTTGTCAGATATACAGACTTCAAAATTTTTTTTTGTCTGAAGTGACAAAGAATTAAGGCAATTAATTAAGCTCTCAGGCCTATTGTAGGTTGGTATACAAACGGAAATTAGCACTAATTCAGAAAAAGGTTGGTTTAGCAGTTAAAACAAAATTTTTACAAATGAAATCTATATCTTTTATGGTTAAATTTGCATGGTTTGGCAAATATAAACCATGTCTATCGATAAACTCTGCGTTAGGTAACTTATACTTCTGGATTAGTTTTCTTTTCCAAAAAGGCTGTTGGCCCATGTTCCCACAAATTAACGGTCGAGTTTGAATGTTTTTAGATTTTAAAAATTTGAAAACTTCTAATCTATTTTTAACAAAGGTTGCATAACCAAAGCTTGATACCAATTTTAAATCACTTCGTTGTGACCAAAAAGTTTTGAGGTTTTGTTTGTATCTTATAAAGTTTTTATTTCTAATCTTTGAAATTTTTTTGATCTTCTTGAGTTGTTCTATTCCAATATTTGCATTAAAATCGGTAGATCTAATATTTAGACCTGAAAAATAAAATGTATAAAGAGACTTGAACTCATCTACTCTGTATTTTTTTTCCAGTTTGTATCTAAAGGATTTTTGTACATCCCTTGCCCATCCATGGGATCTAATTGCTAATGCAATATTGTAAAACTTTTTGTCCTTAGTTGATACCATACCACCTTCAATAGTAGATATATGATGCCCAAAATAAAAAGAGTGAGAAGAAGCTAAACCGAAGGTGCCCAAATTTTTTTTTGCTTCGTAACTTCCCATACTTTCGCAATTATCCTCGACTAGTAGAAATTTATATTTTTTTTTCAATTTATTTATTTTTTTAAAATTATTGCTATGGCCTAATACATTTACGACGGCAACAAGGCCTGGTTTGTATTTTTTACAAATCTTTTCTAATTTTTCTGGGCAAAGACCGAGGTCATTTTTGTCACAATCACAAAGAATGACTTTAAAGCCAAGTTGCAAATATGGACTTACTGTTGTTGACCAAGATACAGCCGGTAATACTGCAATTTTATTCTTTAAATAGTTTCCTTCAAGTAATGTTTGGGCGATAAGTAGGTTTGCCGAAGATCCTGAGTTAACAAAAATTGAATATTTAGATTTTAAGAATTTTGAAAATTTTTTTTCAAATTTTTTTGTTACTTTCGATTGGTTTAGATATTTTCTGTTTTTAAGAAAATTGATCATGCTTAAATAATCTTTGTTATCAATTGTATCGTGGGCTAATTTATAATTTTTCATTCTTTTCAATTAAACTTTTGGTCAAATTTTTTTAAGCATTTTATTATGTAATCAATTTTTTTATTTTCTAGATCGGGATAAAAAGGAAGTGAAATTATTTGCTTCCAAATCTTTAGAGTATTTTTAAGACTCTTGTTGTTATATTTTTTATAAATTGAATTTAATGGCAAGGGAACAAAGTGAACTGCTGTGCTAATGTTTTTACTTTTTAGATAATCTATCAAATCATCTCGATATTTAGTTTTTACAGAAAAAAGCCAATACGATGAGTCAGGTAAATAATAAGGATAAGTTGGTTGAATATTTCTTAATTTTTTTATTCCAGTCAAGTACCTCTTTAGAATTTTCTTTCTCTTTCGATTAAAAATATTAATTTTTTTTAATTGAGCTAACCCCATGGCTGCCATAAAATCATTCATATTGTATTTATAGCCTAAGTTCTTAATCTCATATGCCCAGTGCTTTGTGAACTTATTTTTTTTTCCAAAACTTTTTTTATGTCTTTTCCATGGGTCGATATTCCAACCATGAAAACTCAAAGATTTTATTTTTTCATATTTTTTTTTATCATTTAAACAGATCATCCCGCCATCTCCAGTGGTAATTATTTTTTTTTCTTCAAAACTAAAACAAGAAATATCTGACCATGTACCAATTTTTTTTCCTCTATATGAAGCCCCACAACTTTCAGCGCTATCCTCTATTAAAAGTAAGTTTTTTTTTTTTGCCCAAGGTCTAATTTTTTCCATTTGGGCAGGATGCCCACCCATATGCACACAAATTACAGCAACACAATCTTTTGAATATTTTTTTTTTAGGTCTTGAAAATCAATTGTTAGATCCTCTTCTCTTATATCAACAAATTTTGGTTTTAAACCACAATATAAAGCAGATGCTGCCGTTGCGCTGAAAGTTATTGATGGAACCAAAACCTTTTTTCCTTTTAAAAAATTATTACATAAAAGAGATAGGTGCAAAGCTGCTGTTCCTGAATTTACTGCTACTGAATATTTTGTTCCTACCAGTTTGGCAAATTTTCTCTCAAATTCACTAACTAATGGGCCGTATCCTAACCAAGATCTATTAAATGCTTTTTTAATATTTCTTAATTCTTCATTTCCTACAGAAGGTTTAAAAAGTCTTATTTTTTCCATTTATTTTTATTTGCAAACCTTTTTTTATATTGATTAATCTGACTGAAAGTTAGATCTATTAATTTTTTCCTATTCTTGATTTTGTAATAAGATTGATACCAATCAAAACTCAGTTTTAAAGCATCTTTTGGTTTTAGAAAAGTTTTCCATTTTAAATATTTCCCTGATTTTGAGCTATCTAATGATAAATTTTCAGACTCATAATATTTTTGTTTTTTAATTTTAATCTTTGATTTAGATTTTAAAAATTTTTTTCCAAATTTAGCTACGTCTATTACTCTCATATTATTTTTGATGTTTGGGCCAAAATTCCAAGATCCTTCAAATTTTTTATTCGAATAAAGTTTTTCAGCAAGTTTGAGGTAGCCAAATATAGGTTCGATAACATGTTGCCAAGGTCGGGTTGCTTTTGGACTCCTAATCGTAATATTTCTATTAAAAATAAAGGACTCAGCACAATCTTTTACTATTCTATCCTTTGTCCAATCACCTCCTCCTATACAATTTCCTGATCTTACTGTTGCTATGTTGCATTTATTTTTTTTAAAAAAAGAATTTAAATAACTATGAGCTAAAACTTCACAAGATGCTTTGCTACCACTGTAAATATCATACCCGCCTAAATGGTCATCTTCTTTGAACTTTTTCTTTTTTTCCAAATTTAAATAAACTTTGTCGGTAGTTACAATTAAAGCAGATTTTACACTTTGACATTTAATTAAAGACTCCAGAAGGTTCACTGTTCCGATCAAATTTGTTTCGATAGTTTCTTTTGGATTTTGATAACTTACTAATACACTGGACTGGGCAGCCATATGAATAACTATATCTGGCTTAACCTTATTCAAAACTTGATTTAGTTTTTTTGAATTTTTAATATTACTTCTAAAATCCTTAATCAAATATTTTTTTAACTTTAAGCCGTCAAAAAAATTAGGTTTAGAGATTGGATTTAAAGCATAACCATAAATTTTTGCCCCCAAACCACTTAAAATCAAAGTCATCCAACTTCCCTTGAATCCAGTGTGTCCTGTTATCAATACTTTTTTATTTTTCCAAAAAACTTTTTTCATTTATTTGAGCTTTTTTATAATTTTTTTAATTGCCTTATATTTTCTTTTATTTTTTTTATTATTTAATTCATTTATATCTTTTACATTGTCGATAGAACTCCAGAAGCCATTTATATGTTCTAGATTTGTTTTATATTTTTTTATTATCATAGGATAAAAGCTTTTTTCAAAATTATTAAAATTTTTAAAATTAATTTTAAGGATTTTTTTATTAATTATTGAAATTCCTGAATAAACATATCCCAAAAAACTTTTATTATTTTTTTTTCTTACAGAATTAAAATCTATATCTCTTTCAAAACTAACAATTTTATTTTTAATTTTCCCCACTATACCGAAATTTAATTTGGCTTCGCAACCAACAAAGGTCATATCCATATTTTTGTTTAAATGTTTGTTAAACATTTTTTTCAAATTAAAATCGAGTATAGCGTCACCATTTACTAAAAGAAAATTTCTTGACCTGATTTTGTTTTTAATAAGGTCTATCCTCCTGGCTATTGAGGTATTTTCTCCTGTGTTGACTATTTCGATATCAAATCTTTTGAAATCAGAGTTTTTCATAATGTATTTTCTAATCATTTTTCCCCTAAAGCCAATTGGTAATACAAAATGATTAAATGAATTCTTTCTTAGGATTTTTAAAATAAACCATAAAATAGGATACTTTTGAATTTTTACTAAAGATTTTGGGATTTTCTTTCCAAGAATGCCTAGTCTGGTTCCTTTTCCTCCGCATAAAATTACGGCTGTTCTTAAGTTTTTGGACATATACAATTAGGTTTATTTTATTTTATATACTATTAATAGATAATTTAATCCCCTTAATAAATTTTACCTTAGGCCTCCATTTGATTAACTTTTTAGCTTTATTTATACGGGGAAAAAAATACAAAGACTCTTCTTTTCTTAACTTAATTTTTCCAAATAAAGGAAAACCTTTTTTTATTATTTTTTTTATAAGTAGAATAATTTTTTTTATTTTAATAGCTTTTCCATATCCAATATTTAAGATTTCACCATAACAATTTTTTGACCTTAAGGTTTTCAGAATTGCATTTACCGCATCTGTAACATACAAAAAGTCTCTAGATTGAATACCTGAGGAACAAGGAAACTGAATATCGTTTTTACATGATCTTATAACGAATGGAATAATTCTATTGATATTTTGTCCGGGTCCGTAAACTTGATAGAGTCTTAAAACTGTACCTGGAAATTTTTCTTTTTTATACAATTTCATTATGTGCTCAGTCGCTAAATATTTAGCCTTTGCGTAATTTGTTTTAATATAATTTTTTTTAACTTTCATCTTTTCACTGTGCGGGCTTCTTGATGTTCCATACTCAAGGCTGCTACCTATTTGAACAAAAGAAATAGGTGGTTTTTTTTTAAAAATATTTACTAAATTTTTACAGCCATTGTAGTGGACTAGAAATGTTTTTATCTTAGAAGAATGATCAATATATCCAGATAAATTTACAACATAATGGTATTTAGATTTTACTTTGTTTTTAAGTTTTTTAAAATTTGAAACATCACATGCTATATATTTAACTTTATTAATTTTTTCATTTTTTGAGGGCAAACTATAAGACAAACTTGTTACTATCCAATTTTTTCTCAAACATGCTTTGATAAGATGTTTTCCAATAAATCCAGTGCCTCCAACAACTAAAATTTTTATTTTATTCATTCTTTAAATAGAGATTAATTAACTCTAGCAAAAGGAACTTTGCTTAACGGAAATTCAAGTAAATTATTTATATTTAATTTACCTTTTTCACACTCTGAAATTTCATAAAAAATTTCATCTAATATTTCTTCGTATTTTTTTAGAATTTTTAAATTATGGGCTGTACTCATATAAACTCCATTGGATGCTAAATAATTATTTTCTAACATTCTTTG
>MDSW01029498.1_pt1 | contig 13460 bp, 13 predicted proteins | sample 811171 | NCBI WGS metagenome assembly MDSW01 (sample SAMN05326641, study PRJNA326480) | marine metagenome | isolation source: seawater | place: Atlantic Ocean: North West | collected 2012 | reverse complement strand
TGTTCTAATTATTTTGATAATTTTATTTAAATTAGCATAAACAATAAGAAAGCCTTTTAATAATTCAATTCTACTTTCTGTTTGCTTTAATCTATATTTTGACCTTCTTTTCAATATATTATACCGGTGATCTATAAAAGACTTTAAAGTATCTTTAAGTGAAAATAATCTTGGCTCTAATTTAGAATTAATAGCATTTAAATTAATAGAAAATCTAGTTTCTAAATCTGTATTTTTAAAAAGATCTTCCATTATAACTTCTGCTTTGAATGTTCTATTTTTAGGAATAATTACAATTCTAATATCTTCTGCAGACTCATCTTGAATTGTCTCTAAGTAATTAATTTTTTTTGTATCAATAAGCTCTGAAACTTTTTCTATTATTCTTGATTTATTAACTTGATAAGGTATTTCGTTTACTACTATCTGATATTGCCCTCGACCTAGACTCTCTTGTTTCCATTTTGATCTTAGTCTTATTGTTCCCTTACCTTTGGAATATGCTTCTTTAATAGATTGACTACTATCAACTATTTCTCCACCAGTAGGAAAATCTGGACCAGGAATAATCTTAAGGAGTTGAGAGTTAGTATAGTTTGGTTTCTTTAATAATTTTAATAACGCAGTAAATAATTCGTCGACGTTATGTGGGGGTATATTTGTTGCCATTCCAACCGCGATTCCTGAACTTCCATTTGCTAAAAGATTTGGAAATGCAGAAGGCAGAACCATTGGTTCTTCTTCTGATCCATCATAGGTTTTAATAAAATCTACCGTTTCTTCTGTTATGTCACGTAACATTAATTCAGCAAAAGATGTGAGTCTTGCCTCTGTGTATCTCATTGCAGCAGCATTATCCCCGTCAATGTTCCCAAAATTTCCTTGTCCATCTATTAATGGATAACGAGTGGAAAATGCTTGAGCTAATCTAACTAAAGCTTCATAAACAGATTGATCTCCATGAGGATGAAATTTACCTATCACATCTCCTACAACTCTGGCTGACTTTTTAAAACCAGAATTATTTCCCAGTCTCAACTGATACATTGCATAAAGTAACCTTCTGTGAACAGGTTTTAATCCATCTCTAACATCAGGAAGTGCTCGATGAGTAATAGTGGATAGTGCATATGCAAGATATCTTTCTTCAAGGGCACTGGAAAATTCAATTTTTTTTATATTCATATGTTTACTTATTAAATATTTCTTTTAAACGATTCCTGCTTTGAGGGAAATTAAGATTATTGGGTTCAAAAAATCTCTTTCTTAAAAAATATTCAGTCAACTCCAAACCATTTAAAATATCATTATTGTCATGCTCATGATCATGAGACAAAATAAAATTTGGAAGTTTTAATAATCTATCTTTATAAGCACCAGCGCCCTCAAGGGTCACAGCTCTTCCGCTTGAAGGAGAAACGTAGACTAATTCATCTTTTTTTGATGTAACTGCACACTTACTTAAATCAATTCCATATCCAATTTCTGAGAGCAGACCCAACTCCCAATTAATATATTCCTTAATCCAGTCATCGTCATCTGAGGACATTTTTTTTATCATCTCTTTTGAATTATAATAGATTAAATCGTTTGGCTGCTTCTCTGCCATAGTTAATGAAATCAAAGAACATAATGAAGATAATGCAGTAAGCTTATCTTTTCTGTTTAATATCAAAGATGACCAAGATCTGACAGGCTCGATTGTGAAATTTCCAAGATGAGATTCTAGTCTGCCTGACCACAAAGCTTTAACTTCATTTCCGGGCTCAATTACAGATCTTAGATTTTTTGAGTGAATTCCTCTAATTAGTCCTTTATGCCTTCCATGCTCTTTTGTAAGAACTTCTAAAATATAAGATTTCTCATTGTGCAAGTTAAATCCTAAAACGATTCCTTCGCTCTCCCATCTCATAACTATCTTTCTGATTCTAATTTAACAAACAAAAAAAGATTAATTTTTTTATTTTCAAATTTTGCAATTTCTTTTCTAGATTGAGATCCTATTTCTTTAAGTGTAGATCCTCTCTTGCCAATTAAAATATTTTTATGTGATTTTTTACTTATTGAAATGCACTGATGAATTGTGATTTCATCCTTTGATTTTTTTATTCCTTCAGTATGAACCTTGCATAGATATGGAATTTCTTTATGTATATTGTTATAAATTTTTTCCCTTGTAACTTCAGAATAAAATAATTCTTTTTTAAGAAGAACTGTTTTCTTCTTCGGATACTTTTGCCTACTATTTGGTAAATATTTTTTAGTAAATTGAAGTAAATCATTGATACCCTCACCATCTAAAGCAGAGATAGGAAAAATATCTTCTAACTTAGTTTGATCTTTATAATCTTTTATTTTTAAAATTATTTTACTTTTACTTATCTTATCTATCTTATTAAGAATCAGAAATATCTTTTGATTATCTACCTTCTTATCTAAAGTATTTATAATTTTTTTAAGTGTCGGTTCCATTTTTTTTGAAATATCTAAAACTAAATAAACTATTGCAGACGTTTCTATTTCTGAAATTGCAGAATTAGACATTCTATTTGATATTTTCTTTGATGATGAAAAGAGTCCAGGAGTATCATGTAAAATAATTTCTGCCTCAGAAAAATTTTTAACTGCTTTTTGGTTAAATGTTGTTGACTGCTTCTTTCTTGAAACAAGAGTTACTCGTTTACCAACAATTTTATTTAATAGTGTAGATTTTCCTGAGTTAGTAGGTCCAATTAATAAGATGGTTCCACTTTTCATTTTTTTTTATGCAATTTTATTTACTTTTATAAATGATTCTGCCGCTTTCTTTTCTGCATCTTTAATAGATTTTCCTTCCTCATTGACCTTTATGTATTTCTTAAATGATAACTCAACATTAAATAATGGATCATGATCTGGCCCAGATTGATCTAAGAGTTTATATTTTGGCAATTCTTTATATTTTTTGAGTGTCCATTCTTGTAAAAAAGATTTTGAGTCAATTAAATCCACATTCATTAATTGAAATTCGTTATTCCAGAACTTTAATATAAATTTTTTAGTCTCTTCATATCCTCCATCTAAGTATATAGCTCCTATTAAAGCCTCACATGCGTCAGCTAATATACTCCTCTTTTCATTGCCCTTAGAACTGATCTCAGTTGATCCTAGTAAAATAAAATCCCCAAGACTTAGAGAATGAGAAATATTATAACAAGTATCTTTATTAACAAGTTTACTGTAGCGCTTATCGAGCAATCCTTCAGGGTCATTTGGGGTATCCTCAATTAGTTTCTCAGCAATTACTAATCCTAAAATTCTATCTCCTAGAAACTCTAACACCTCATTATTTTCGTTTTTGTCAAAACTTTTATGGGTTAAAGATTTTATTAGTTTAGACTGATCATTAAATTTATATGATAATATCTCCTCTAAGTTACTAATTTCTTTATTCTGCATTTAAACTATTTAATTAATTTAAAAAGTCTTTCAAATTGGATATCAAATGGCCATCTCCAAAATTCTATGAACCATGATCCATCTTTCGTTGAAAAAAATATTATTTGAGCCTTAGCTACAATTCTCTCTGTCGGAACTGGTCCCCAAAATCTACTATCATTTGAATTATCTCTATTGTCTCCCATAAAATAATAGTGATTCTCAGGTACTAAAAATTCGTTAATATTGTCTTGAGGTTTATCTCCCAAATCTTTTACTTCATAACTTTTTCCACTAGGCAAGGTTTCTTTATATATAGAAATACCTTTATCGTCTTTTCTAATAAATTCTATTTCAATAGGATTTGAATTTATATGAACAATACCATTAACTATTTTTATCTTATCTCCAGGTAGTCCAATTAACCTTTTAATATAATCATTTCTTGTATGAGGAGGTTTAAAGATAACAACATCTCCTCTTTTCGGTGAACTTTCAAATATTCTTCCTTTAACAATGGGTAAACTAAATGGAAATGAATGTTGACTGTAACCAAAATCATATTTCGAAGCAAAAATTCTATCACCAACTAGCAAGCCTGGCTCCATAGAGGAGGATGGAATAAAGAAGGGTTGAAAAAGAAATGTTCTAATTACTAATGCTATTATTATTGCATAGAAAATAGTTAATAAATTAGATTTAATCCATAAAGATGTAGATTCTTTATCGCTCATACTTTATTTGAGTTAATTGTAACTATAGCTTGGGCGTAGGGAAACTCGTCAGTGATAGATAAATTTACAACAGGTATATTATTTCTTGGTATCAAAGACTCAAGCTGTTTCTTTGAATTTCCATAAAAATTTATTGATGGTTTACCTGAAGGTAAGTTAACCACTTCTAAATCTTTCCAATACACACCTTTTCTAAAACCTGTTCCTAGTGCTTTGGCTGCAGCTTCTTTGGCAGCAAATCTCTTTGCAAAACATTCTGCACTTAATCTTCTTTTTTCACATTTCTCAATTTCAGACTTTGTAAAAATTCTTTTTTTAAATCTGTCTCCAAATTTGAAAAGTGTCTTTTCAATTCTTCTAATGTCTAAAATATCTGAACCTATTCCAATCATCTAGAAACTCTTCCCTTTTCAATCAAACGTTTAAATTCATTTATTGTATCTTTTAATCCTAAGAATACTGATTCAGAAACAATAAAATGACCAATATTAAATTCTTTAATTTCATTTATTTCAGATAGTTTTTCAATTGATTCAAAAGTGATTCCATGGCCTAAATGAACCTCTAATCCCATGTGGTTTGCAAAAAATGAGGCTTCTTTAATTTTTGCGAATGAACTCTCAAAATTTAATCCAAGGTGAACATTTTTACAAAATTCACCTGTATGTATTTCAATTATATCTGCCCCTATATCTTTTGCCGCAATTATCTGATCATTAGAAGGATCTATGAATAGTGACACGCGGATACCATTGTTCTTTAACTCTTTAATTAAATTAACAAGACTATTGTGATTCTTTATAACATTGATCCCGCCTTCAGTAGTAACCTCTTCTCTTTTTTCAGGAACAATACAACATGCATTTGGTTTTGTCTTAATTGCTATCTGCAACATCTCATTGGTAGGTGCCATTTCAAAATTTAGAGGTAAATCAACTTTTTTCTTTATTTCTAAAATATCATTATCATTTATATGTCTTCTATCCTCTCTCAAATGAGCTGTAATTCCGTCTGCACCGTACTCTTTACATAGAAGCGCAGCTCTAAGTGGACTTGGATAATTCTCCCCTCTAGCATTTCTAAGGGTTGCAACATGATCAATATTCACACCTAGTCTTGGTAAATTCTTCATAGACTAGATTTTTCGACTACCAGGCTTAACTGGTTCAATCTTTTTTAAATCTTCTGGAAGATTATCAGGATCATAAGTTGGTATATCAAGCTTTAATAAAGAAATTATTTCGTAGTCATTAAATATTTTTTCTTGAGATCGATCTACTACGCAAGCAATGCCGAGCAAATTAATTTTCATCTTATATAATTTTTCTAAGCATTCTTTTGATGATTTGCCTGTGGTAATTACATCTTCAACAAATAAAACATTTTTATTTTCCTCAATTTCAAAACCTCTTCTCAGTTCAAAATTTTCATTTGTTCTTTCGAAAAATATAGATCTTGAATTTAGACATCTGGCAACCTCATAGCCAACTAAAATTCCACCTAATGCAGGGGCTACGACATAATCAATTTTAGAATTAATTTTAGAATTAATCTTGTGAGTTAATGCGTTTGCAACTTTATTTGATATTTTTGAGTCAATAAACAATTTAGAACATTGACAGTAAGTATCAGATCTTTTTTCTGACGAGAGAATAAAATGACCATACTGCAATGCGCCAGTTTCCTCAAAAATATTTAAAAGCTCTTGTTTATTCATATTTAATTAATAAATAGTCTCGATACTGAACTTACATTTTCTACTTTTTTTAATGTATTAATTATTGATTCTAAATGTAAAAGATTCTTTACATCTATAACAAATATCATATCAAAAAAATCTTCTCCTTTTTCAGAAATATTGAGATTTGTTATATTTCCTTTCTCGCTACCTATAATTGTAGCAAGCTTTCCAAGAGATCCTGGTTCATTTTTAACTGAAACTTTAATTCTTGAAGAAAAAAATTGATTTTGGTCAACATCTTTCCAAGTAGCGGTTAACCATTCTTCTTTCTTATAATCCTTATTTAGCTCTTCACAGTTTAAGGAGTGGATTATTATTCCTGAGTCTTCAGAAGTAATTCCAATTATATCTTCACCTGGCAAAGGCAAGCAACACTCTGAAAAATGTATTGCGACTCCTGGTTGTAGATCTTTGATTTTTAATGGAATATTCAGCATCTTCTTAGGTCTTCTATATCTTGAAAAAAATGAAAGCCTTGATTTAGGTTTTAATTTTGTCAGTTGCCTAGGTTTTATGTGGCCTTTGCCAATTGAAATCAATAATTCCTCAGAATTTTTTCTATTAAGTTTTTTAGCGAATGTTTCTATTAATTCAGCTGAGATCTTATCATCTTTATCTAATACTTTTTCTAAAATTTTCTTTCCAAGATTTGCGAATTCGTCTTTTTCCTGTTTTTTAAAATATCTTTTGATTGATGATTGTGCCTTGGCAGTAGTAACTATATTTTCCCAAGTTTCTGAGGGCTCTTGACTTTTAGAAGTTAAAATCTCAATTTCATCACCATTATGTATCTTTGTATATAATGGCTTTGGCTTTCCATTAATCTTACAACCAACACATCTATTGCCTATTTCTGAATGAAGTGCATAAGCAAAATCAATTGAATTAGAATTAGAAGGTAGATGTATAAGATCTCCCTTAGGGGTAAAGCAAAACACCTGATCTTGAAACATTTCTAATTTTGTAGCCTCTAGAAGCTCTTCTGAAGAAGCGCCACTATCAAGTATTTCAACTAAATCTCTTAACCAAGTGACATTTACAGGATCTGAAGATGAATTATCTACAAGATTATAGTTTTCCTTATATGACCAGTGTGCTGCTATTCCTCTGTCAGCAACAGAGTCCATTTCCTTTGTTCTGATTTGCAACTCTACTCTTTGCCTTTCGGGTCCAACAATTGTTGTATGAACTGACCGATAATTATTTATTTTTGGAGTAGAAATATAATCTTTAAAAGTTCCTGGAACTGCTGGCCATCTATTATGAATTATTCCCAGAATAGCATAACAATCATTAACTGAGTCTGCTAAAATTCTATATGCAAATATATCTGATAGCTGTCTAAATGCTATTTGCTTATTTTGCATTTTATTCCAAACAGAATAAATCTTTTTCTCTCTACCAACTATCTCATTGCTGATGTAATTATTTTCTAAAAGTAATGAAATTTTTTTTCTAATTTTTTCAGTTAGGTTAGAAGTATCTTTCTTGAGATATTCTATTCTATTGGAAATTGAAGAATAAGCAGAAGGATTAAGAATTTGGAATGATAAGTCTTCTAATTCATCTTTAAACTCATGCATGCCCAATCTTCCTGCAAGAGGTGCATATATTTCTATGGTTTCAGATGCAATTCTCTTTCTTCTACTTTCTTCAGGTATAAACTGTACAGTTCTCATGTTATGTAATCTATCTGCAAGCTTTACTAACAAAACCCTAATATCTTTAGACATTGCTAATATTAATTTTCTAAAATTTTCTGCCTGAAATTTATTCTCTGTATAAGTCTCTATTTTAGAAAGTTTAGTTACACCATTAACTAATTTAACTACTTCTTCTCCAAACTCATTTTTTAAATCAACTTCAGTAGTCAATGTGTCTTCAAGAGTGTCGTGCAACAGACCAGTAATAATTGAAGATGTATCAAGCTTTAGACCTAAAAGTATGTCTGCAACTGCTAATGGATGAGAAATATATGGATCACCTGAATGTCTTCTCTGAGATTTATGTGCAGATAATGCAAATTCATAAGCTTTCTCAATCATCTGAACATCTAAGTCAGGATCATAATTCTTTATTTTGCTTATTAGCTCATTTTGAACCATATTAGAACTTATAAATCATACATTAAGCAGATAGTGAAGTAGAAAAAAAATCAAATTTATAGCTTTTTAGGAATTTTATATAGTTTTTCAGCTGAGAAATTCTCTTTATATATGTCACATATTCTCTGATTTAGCTCTGGATGTATCCAGTTAGAGCATATATCCATCATTGGCCTTAAAACAAAATCTCTGTTATGCATTCGAGGATGAGGCAATATGCATTTTGTATTATTTTTTCTTACAAATGAGGTTTTTTCTGGGCGCACAAGTAAAATATCTAAGTCACAGCTTCGTGAAGAATTTTTTTTATACATATATCTTCCAAGATTCTTTTCAATGTTTTTTAGAATAAGCAGTAACAGCTCAGGTTTTAAAGATGTATCAACCATAAGCGCACCATTGAAAAAAATATTTGCAGCAGAATTAAAACCTTGTGGTTGAGATGAGTATAGGAATGATTTTTTAATTACATTTATATTATTTTGATTTAATTGTTTAATTGCAAATTTTAGAGTTTTAATTGGTCCTCCATATTTAGAAGACATATTTGAACCAATACCAATAATATATATCATTTTAAGAACTTCTTTTCTCTCTCCCAACTTTTCTTTTTCTTAACTTCTCTTTTGTCATGAAGTTTCTTACCTTTTGATAAGGCTATTTCTAGTTTAGCTATTCCATCTTTATTGAAATACAACTTCGTGGGTATCAAAGTAAGAGATTCTTTTTTTAACTTACCTGCTATTTTTTGAATTTCTCTCTTATGAAGCAAAAGTTTTCTTGGCCTAGATTCATCATGATTCATATATGAAGAGTTAGCGTATTTTGAAAAATAAGAATTAATTAAAAATATTTCATTATTTTCTTCTCTAGCAAATGACTCGGAAATATCTACTCTACCATCTCGCAATGATTTTATCTCACTCCCCATCAGTTGAATCCCTGCTTCAAAAACTTCAATAAAGAAATAATTGAAACGGGCTTTTCTATTTTGGGCTGCTATCTGCAAGATTAAATAAGTGAAGCATGTTTTAATGCTTGATCTACATTTTTTTTGGTTTCTTCAGAAATTTCTGTAAGAGGAAGCCTAATTTCGCTGGAACAAAGACCTAATTTATTGGCAGCATATTTTACTGGACCAGGACTTGATTCAATAAATAAAGCTGTGTGCAAAGGCATAAGAAGATCATTAATTTTGCTTGCTTCTCTAAACTTGCCTTCCAAACAAAGATTCATAAAATCTGAGCATAGTTTCGGTGCAATATTGGAAGTAACAGAAATTGTGCCATGACCTCCATATAGCATAAAAGCTAAACAGGTAGCATCATCTCCAGTTAATAAATTAAAATCCTTACCAATATCAACTCTAGAACTGTATACTCTTGGAATATCTGCTGTTGCATCCTTTACACCTAAAATATTTTTAAGTTTAAATAATTCTTTCATAGTTTTATTAGTCATATTCACCACAGATCTTCCGGGTATGTTGTAAATGATTATTGGTATGTTTGACCTATTAGCTATAGCTTCATAGTGATTATACATGCCTTTTTGAGTTGGCTTATTATAATATGGGGTCACAATCAATGCGGCATCAGCGCCTGCTTTTTCAGCGTGACAAGTGAGGTCGATCGCCTCTTCAGTATTGTTCGATCCAGTACCAGCGATTACAGGAACTCTCTTATCTACCTGATCAATACAGACTTCAACAGCTTTCTTATGTTCTTCATGTGACAATGTTGGTGACTCACCGGTTGTCCCAACTGGAACAACTCCATGAATACCACCATCAATTTGAAAATCTATAAAGGACCTAAATGATTCCTCATCTATTTTTCCATCCTTAAAAGGTGTAATAAGTGCCGTAAATGATCCTTTTAACATAAATTTATTTTAACATTATTAATGATTTAAAAAACAATAAATCATAAATATACTCCCATAAAAAATATCTTAATCTCGTGAAAAAAATAGCATTAATCATATTAATAACGTTTATTCCTTATGGATTAGACGTATCTGCCTCAGTCTATCCTCTCAAAAGACCTGACCATGTAGCAGCATCACTTATGATTGACAAGCTTTTTCCTACCAAAAGACCACTTCAACCTATTTTGTCACAAATACTTAGTAACAAAGATTATGAATTATTTGAGCTAGCATTACAAAAAGCTGAACAGTATCAATGGGACAGAGTTAAGGGAATTCAATCAAATATTAAGGATGATTTAGCAAGAGATATTCTTGAGTGGTTAAGGTATTACAATGGAGCAAGTGATTTAACTTTTTCAAACTATAAAGATTATATAAAAAATAATTCACAATGGCCATTGATTGAAAGTATCAAATTTAAAGCAGAATCAAAAATATCATTTAAAGAAGATGATAGAGATTTAGCTAATTATTTTAAAAATAATCCTCCTCAATCAGGATGGGGTAAAATTTATTATGGGAATGCATTATTAAATATTAAAGAAGTTGAAAAAGGTAGAGATCTTATTAAAGACGGATACATTAATGGAAGTCTAACAAGGAAAGAACAGGCGCAAATCATTAAGAAATTTAAAAATTTATTTGATCAAGAAGATCATAAAAAAAGAATAAATAAACTACTTTGGGATGGAAAGTATCGAACTGCAAGTAGATTAATAAAGCATGTAGACAAGGATTACCAAAAGCTATTTGAAGCAAGAATAGGGCTCATCTCATTTGCGGGTGGAGTCGATGATCTTATAGCTAAAGTCCCAAAACAACTAATTAACCATCCAGGATTAGTACATGATAGAATAAGATGGCGAGTTAAAAAAAGAAAATATGACAGTGCACTTGAATTGCTATTATCAGTAAGTGAAGTTGATCCATTAAAACTTCAAAGGCCAGAAAAATTTTGGCGTCAAAAAAATATTTTGATTCGAAGATTAATTGATAAACATAAATATAACACAGCCTATAAGCTCGCAACAAATCATGGCTTGACTGAAAATGCTGATATTGCTCAAGCTGAATGGATGGCTGGTTGGATAAGTATTACTTTTTTAGATAATCCTAAAAAAGCGCTGGAACATTTTAGGGAGATATGGAACGTTTCTTCAAGGCCAATATCAAAAGCTCGTGCAGCCTATTGGATGGGTAAATCATATGAGGAAATAGGAAATATTGAGGAATCTCAGAAATGGTACGGAAAAGGTTCAATATATAGCTTAACTTTCTATGGGCAATTAGCAGGCATAAAATCTGAAGAAAATATTTTCTTTGAACCTGTAGTCAACATAAAAAGAAACGAAACTGAAGAATCAAAAAATCTTAATAAAAAGATTTATGCAGCCATATCTCTTCTTAATGAATTTGATAAACCAAAAATAGTTAAAAAATTTATTAAAGATTTAGCTGATAGAAAGGATATAACAGTTGCATCAAATGCTATGCAGATTGCATCAGATATTGGAAGGTACGATTTTGCTGTTCAAGCAGGAAAGATATTTTATTATAACAATGTAATCTTAGACACAAAAAGTTTTCCAATAGTTGATAGGCCTGAGTTCGGTAAAGTTATATTTCCTGATCAAAGTTTAATCCATTCTGTTATAAGGCAAGAAAGTCAGTTTGATCCTAAAGCAGGTAGCCATGCAGGCGCCAAGGGTCTAATGCAATTAATGCCATACACTGCCAAGAGAGTATCTCAAGGTTTAAATCTTGAATATTCAAAAAACAAACTAACTGAGAATCCAAAATATAATGTTATTCTTGGAAGTGCATATTTAGATATTCTTCTATCTAACTTAGATGGTTCATATATTTTGTCACTCGCAGCTTACAATGCTGGAGAGTCAAGAGTTGCTGCTTGGATTAAAAGGTATGGTGACCCAAGAAAAGATGATATTGATGCTATAGATTGGATAGAGCTTATACCATTTAAAGAAACTCGTAATTATGTACAAAGGGTTTTAGAGAATGTTCAGGTTTATAGTTTTATAGAAAATAATAATGTACCTCAACCTTACTCAATACTTGAAAATTTAAATCGAGGTTATGTAGGTGGAAAAACTATAGTTAAGCCTATAAAAAAGAATGACCTATAAGATTATGCTACCTAACAATGATAACTCGTGTGGCTGGATTAATGAATTACCAAAGCGAACTGGCATAAAAGAATTATTAGGACGAGCGAATTGTGACTGGTTGATTATTGGAGCAGGATATACTGGACTCTCTGCAGCTAGGCAACTTGGGAATGTATATCCAAATAAAAAAATCATTATTGTAGATGCTCAAGTTGCAGGAGAAGGCGCAAGCAGCAGAAACTCAGGATACTTAGTAGATAGTACTATGAATGATGGATTTATATCATCAAAAAGTACTAAGGACTATAAAGCCAAAAGTGATCTATATTCCTTAGGTATTGAAAAAGTAAAAAAATTTATAGCACAATACCAAGTTGATTGTGATTGGAATGAATGTGGGAAATATTATGCATCCTCAAAAATAGAAGATGAGAAAAAATTGATTAAGTTTAATGCAATGCTCAATTCATTAAAAATTGAAAATAAAATTTTACAAAAAGATGAGATGCTTAATAAACTTGGGACTGAATTTTATAAAATCGGAATATACACTAATGGTGGAATTCTCTTAAATCCAGGAAAATTAGCTAGAGCTATGGTTGACTCATTGCCTGAAAATGTAATTCTTTATGAAAATTCACCATTACTAAATTGGGAAGAAGCAAATAAAAGAATTAAATGTACTTTTAATAAAGGAGTGCTTGAAGCTTCGTCAATCATATTTTGTGCTAATGGTTTTTTATCTTCTCTTGGGATAGAAAAGCAATATAGCTTTCCTCTTGCGTTAACAGCAAGTATGACAAGAAGTTTAACTGAAACAGAATTTGAAACAATTGGATCACCTCGTGAGTGGGGGGTATTATCCACTAGACCAATGGGTGCAACAGTTAGAATGACAAAAGATCGTAGAATTCTTATTAGAAATACAGTTTCTCTATGTAACAAAGGAGTTAATATAGATATTAATAAGTGCATCCATCTTAAAGGTATTCTAAAAAGATTTCCTTCATTACCAAAAGATATTATTGATTCAACCTGGTCAGGCATTGTCTGCAGAAGTGGAAATGCTGCTCCAATTTTCAAAAAAATTAGCGATAATATTTATGCTACTGGTTGTTTCAATGGGTCTGGAATTGGACTAGGAACTTTATTTGGAGAAGAGATAGCAAATAAAGCATCGAACAATATTACAAATGAAGTTGAATTAATTCAGAAAGCCAAGAAGCCTAATTGGCTACCCCCACAACCTTTTTTAAACTTAGGAATCAAAGCAAGATTTTTAATTGATAATAACTATGCTAAATCAGAATTATAAAATGGCGGAGAGAGTGGGATTCGAACCCACGGTACATGTTGCCATGTACGACAAGTTAGCAACCTGCTGCTTTCGACCACTCAGCCA
>MDSW01157650.1_pt1 | contig 13462 bp, 8 predicted proteins | sample 811171 | NCBI WGS metagenome assembly MDSW01 (sample SAMN05326641, study PRJNA326480) | marine metagenome | isolation source: seawater | place: Atlantic Ocean: North West | collected 2012 | reverse complement strand
GCCTGGCCCGATGCCCCGCATCGCCCGGCGCCGTCTTCCGCGTGAGGCGGGCCACAATCCGCCAACAGAATTGAGCCAACCTATTCACAATTCACTCTAATCAAACAGGCCGAGATAACGCTGCTGAATCCGATCCACCGGCAGCAGGATGAACACATCCGTGGTGTTGAACTGTTCATCCACCACAGCCCCATCCCCGATATAACAGCCGAGCCGCAAATATCCCTTGACCAGCGGCGCCAAGCCCCGGCGCGCCATCCGGTCGTCGTAATCGCCCGGGGAAAGATAATTCATGGTCCGATATCGGCTGGAGATGGCCGGCACGTTAAATTCATCGGGTGTTTTGTGGCTGTGATACAGATAACTGAGCGGCAGTTTCAAGTCCTCCGGATTAGCCCCCGGCAGACTGGCACAGCCAAACAGATAGGCGATTTTGTGTTTCTCAATATAGCGCGCAATGGCCCGCCACATCAGATGCATGATGTTGTTGGTGCGGTAATCGGGATGGACGCAGCTGCGCCCCAGTTCCAGAAGTTGCCGGTCGCCCATTTTTTTCCGGAACGCCGGTTTGAAAAGGTTGCTGATGTCATATTCCTGAGAGGAATAAAAATCATCAATTCCGCTCACCACTTCTTCCCGCAATAGCCGATAGGTCGCAACAACAGACTCCGGCCCTTTTTTGGTGGTATCAAAGCACAAAAGATGGTCACAGATAGTGTCAAAATCATCAAAATCCCGCGACAGGCTTTTCATGGCTTCCGTGGGGATCGCCGACATTTCTTCATAAAAGACGTGATAACGTAAAGCCTGCGCAGCAGCGACTTCCTCATCATTACGGGCGAGCCTGACTTCATAAGGACCGCTCTTGATCAGAATCGGCTCCTTGTCTTCAGGGTGCCATCTGATTTTTTCCGCGCTTGCTTTCATCGGTTCCAGTTTCATAAGTTATAACTTAGGTCCTCTCAGGGACATATTCATGACAATAATGTAAAAGTTTTTTGTCAAAACCCCCAGAAGAAAAACGGTTTTTCTATACTTCCTGCCGAAGCTACTATATATAAATCGGAAACACATTTCAAAATCTGACCGTTTTTTCTTGCGGAATCGGCATGAACATCACTCGCTGTCCGGCCTGCGGCGCCAGAATGCATGAGAGAATGCGCGAGTCCGGCACGGCGTCCCCAAAAAAACGTGCACTGGTCTGCGACTTCTGTCATTACGAATACCATGCCCCGACCAATTGTGCACAAGGTATTGCGGGTGCGTCTGTGGCTTCCTGTTCCCCGGTGATTTTGCCCAAAGACATTGTAGAAAAAAGCGTCTTACGGTTACACAAGGTGTGCCCAAACGCCCCTGTGCATGTGGACCACATGCCCCCTTCCCGCTCGACTTTGCCCCCAGATGCGCAGCCGCTGCCCCATAACACAGCTCATCTGAAAAATCTTGATGCAATTCTTTCTGTTCTGGGACTGATATATGAAGAAGATCTGAACCACTGGTTCCGGCAGCGTTATCAAAATCTGAGAAAAGGGGGAGTTCTGATGATGCTTGTACCTGTTAAGGGGCGGTTTGGCGCCGCGCCATACCAATCGGGTCAGCGGCATGTCTTCGGGCCGCGATCCCTGATGTATCTTCTGGAGCGGCACGGCTTCAAACTATATTGGAAAAGCCGGCTCCGGAAAAACCCGCTGTGGCTGATTGCGCGCAAGATGTGATCAGCTTTGCTGACGCAGCTTCTCGGCCACAATTCCCCGGCGGTTCATGGCCACAAGCAACAGAATCGCCGGCACTGCGGCAAAGGTGGTAAAAACAAAAAACGCCGCCGCGCCCCATTCGCTGTAAATAAAACCCGATGGCGCTGACAAAAACCCCCGTCCCACTGACGCCAGCGAGGACAGCAGTGCATATTGGGTCGCCGTATAGGCCAGATTGCACAGCCCGGACAAATAGGCAATGGCCACTGTCCCCCCCACACCGGAAGCAAAATTCTCAAACCCGATGGTAAAGGCCAGGAATGGCACATGATGGCCCAACTCCGCCAGCACCGCAAAACTCAGGTTCGACACTGCCATCAGGATTGCGGAAATCAGCAGCCCTTTATAGGTACCGGCAACTTTCAGCAACAACCCGCCGGAAAAAATGCCTGCCAGCAAAGCGAAAAAACCCACTGTTTTATTGGCGAAAATAATTTCCACATTGGTAAACCCGTTATCCACAACCAGTTTCGGTGTCATGACCGAAGCCATGCCATCCCCCACTTTGAGCAACATGATAAACAACAGAATCACCAGCCAGCCACGCCGCTCCATAAACTCCTTGAACGGCACCACCACACTGAGATAAAGGTTTTCCACCAGCAGCGCCCCGGCAGACGGCAGCCGCCTTTCACCACGCAGCCAACGTTCCACCGCTCGGGTTTCCTTTTTGACCAGCTCCCGGCCATCGCCCTTCGGTTCCCCCATCAACAGCGCGGGGATCATGCCGAACAAAATCTGTAGCGCCAGAATCCAATAAGCCACATGCCAGCCATATAACGCCGCCAGATATAACCCGCCCGCGCCGGAGACAAAATTGCCAATACGGTACCCAAACTGGATCATGGCGGCCCCGGCGGGCAGTTCCTCGTCCTCAAGAATCTCGATCCGGTACGCGTCCAGCACAATATCCTGCGAGGCGCTCATGAACGCCACCAACAATGCCGCCAGCCCTGTGAGCAGCGCCCCTTCCGCAGGCGAGGTACTGCCCATCAGCACAATAGACACCGTCAGCCCCGTCTGAATCACCAACAGCCAGGAGCGGCGGCGCCCCAGCCGGCCATGCAATCTTGGCAACTGTAGCCAGTCAATCAATGGAGCCCAGAGAAATTTCAGGCTGTAGGGCAAGGTCACCAGGCTGAGCACGCCAATGGTTTCCGGGCTCACCCCTTCCTGACTGAGCCAGTACCCCAGTGTGGACAACACCAAAGTCAGCGGAAAGCCGCTGGAAATCCCCATACTGAAAATCCCCAGAAGCCGGGGTCTGCGGTAGATTTCTATGGCCTGCCACCAGCGGGAAAAATTCAATAAGGGATTTGTCACGGAATAGCGTCTCGACCGGTTATTGTTCTCAGGGTTGGCGATATGTGTGTTGCGTGAGTGTGGCCGATCCGCCGTCCTGCGTCAAGGCAGGCTCTATGCAGAATGGGGATAATTACCGGCCCCTAGAAAATATATTTCTTTTGACGGTAACTGAGTGCTTCGGCAATATGCCGCTGCCCAATACCCCCTGCCCCATCCAGATCCGCCAGCGTTCGCGCCACCCGCAACACCCGGTGGTAGCCCCGCGCTGTCAGTTTCATACTTTCCACTGCCTGCGCCAGGAGTTCCCGACCGGCATCATCCGGGCGCGCCACCTCTTCAAGGGCTTCGCCGTCCACCTCGGCATTGGTACGCACCTTGTCGCCCAGTCCCATCTTTCGATACCGGTCATTCTGGACCTCACGGGCGCGGGCCACCCGCGCGGCCACCTCCCGGCTGCCATCCGCCGGGGGCGGCAGGGTCAGGTCGGCGGCGCTCACCGCCGGCACTTCGATATGAAGATCAATGCGGTCCATCAAAGGACCGGATATTTTCGCCTGATAATCCGTCGCACAGCGTGGCGCCCGGCTACAGGCCCGGGCCGGATCATCCAGATAACCGCAACGACACGGGTTCATGGCGGAGATCAGCTGAAACCGCGCCGGATAGGTGACATGCATATTGGCGCGCGCCACTACCGCCTGCCCGCTCTCCAGAGGCTGGCGCAGACTGTCCAGCGCCCCGCGCTGAAATTCCGCCAGCTCGTCCAGGAACAGCACCCCCCGATGCGCCAGCGATACTTCGCCGGGGCGGGCCTTAACCCCGCCGCCCGTGAGCGCCGCCATGGACGCGGAATGATGAGGGTTGCGAAAAGGGCGCTGGCGGGTAATCCCTCCTTCTGTCAACAGCCCCGCCACTGAGGAAATCATGCTGACTTCCAGGATTTCCGACGCCTCCATCGGCGGCAGAATACCCGGCAGACGCGCCGCCAACATGGACTTCCCGGACCCTGGCGGGCCGATCATATTCAGATTATGACCACCGGCCGCCGCCACCTCCAGCGCTCTTTTAGCGCTTTCCTGTCCTTTAATATCCTTCAGATCTGGATAGGACCCGTCTTCATCCCCAACGATCGGGGTCGGCGCCTCAAGAAGCTGGGTTCCCTTTAAGTGATTAATCAACGCCAACAGATGAGCAGCGGCAACGATTTCAATTTCCCCGGCCCAGGCCGCCTCGCCCCCACAGGCCGCCGGACAGATCAGCCCAAGATCCTCACCAAGGGCGAGCATGGCTGATGGCAGTACCCCCGGCACGGCCTGCAGGCCACCATCAAGTCCCAGTTCTCCCAGGACCAGGTATCCGTCCACCATGTCACTGGCCACGGCGCTCATGGCCACCAGAAGTCCCAACGCAATGGGCAGGTCATAATGGCTGCCTTCCTTTGGCAGGTCCGCCGGCGCAAGATTAACGGTGATACGCTTGGGCGGCAGCGCCAGACCGATGGCCCCAAGGGCGGCGCGCACCCGTTCCCGGCTTTCCGCCACCGCTTTATCGGGAAGTCCCACTATGGTGAAGCTGGGCAGACCACTGGCGATCTGCACCTGTACATCCACCAGACGCGCTTCAATCCCGACAAAGGCTACTGTCCCGATATGGGCAACCATCCCCCAACTCCCCCTGTTTTGTCCTATTTACAGGGTAACAGCAATCATGACGGGAAAAAAGCCTCTAGAGTGAATTGTGATGAGATAGAGTCGTCATGGCGAGACGCGACGGCGACAATAAATAAAACATCAGACATTCAAAGGAAACAGGTCACATCTTCGAGAAAACGGGTTTCTGGGGAAACTCAGACAAATGATAGGGATTCAAGGAAGCCTTCACGGCCTTTCTTTTTCCCGCGTTTTTCCGCATCGCCGTTTTTATCCTGATGATCACAGCTGTAATTGCGGGGAGCGGGCAAGGAATGATTTTTGGCTGAATGATTTTTAACTGCCGGGGCGCGTGGCGGTATCACCGGCGCAATATTCCCGGCAATCTTTTCCGCGGCAACATGAATATCTTTCACCTCAAGAAGAACGTGTTTGATCTGTTTTTCCGCCTCTCGAATCTGCAAAGTAATTTCCGCCAAAATCTCTTTGCGCAGAGCATCCGGAATGCGCGCCTGTCTTGCGACTTTTCCCAACGCCTTTGTCAGCTCATTAAGCCGGTGTTCCTGAACGACGAGTTCCTGTTCACGGGTCGCCAGCAACTGTTCCAGTTCTCTCACTTCATGGCGTTTCAGGACATCTGCATAGACGCGCGCGTGCGCTTCATCAATTACTTCGGCAGGATGAAAGATCACATCTTCACTGATCTGGGAAGAAACCCGGACCAATGACGCGGAAGGCAGCCCCCCGTTCATGGCACGTTCTGCATGATCAGCAGCATTTCCATGAAGCAGAGTGCCGGCGCCTACGGACATACCGGCCACAACCAGCAACGCCAGACAGAGTCCGGCGAGTTTGTCAATGACTGTCATGTCCTTGAAAGGTTTCATCTTTTCCCTATGCGGCTGAAGAATATCCCTATCCTTTTAGGTCTTGCAGTATAAGATGAATTCACAACCGACGCAATAGCTTACTGGCTCTGACGGCCGGCTCTCACCAAAAAGTGAAGATCACCGTTCCTGTGAGGTTGCGAGGGTTTCTGAAAAATATTGGACCTAAAAATATCGGGCCACACGCAACTGTAGGAAATCATCCCGGCTGATCGGAAACAACGGGTCGGTCATGGGCACATTCAGGAAAAACCGTGCATCCAGGGAAATTTTCCAATAATCCCCGAGACGGCGACTGCCTTCCAGATTGATAAATTTGGCGGAACTGTCCAGATCCAACAGGGCCCCAAACAGAAGTTCCGTGCTGTCCACATCATTGGCGGTCCAGCGCAACCCCACGAATATATCGTCTTCCAGCAGACTGGGAGCCAGCTCGCCCCGATCATCATAGCTGTATTCCGCCAACAGGCCCAGATCAGAGTCCCCGCCGAACGCCCCATAGAGCGTATATTCCACTCCCCCGGCCAGGGCAAAGAAATCATCGCCCCACGGGCTGCCCTCGTTACCGCTCTGATAGATGGCTTCCAGTTTCCATAAAAAACCACCTCGCGTGGCCTGCACGTCGACCCCCGTCTGGTCAATCAGGTCATAACGGGGAATAAGCACTGGCTGGCCATTTCCGTCCACACCCATGACAAAGGACGGATCGCGTCCGGTGCCGTGAAAATGATACAGCCCAATATCAAAATCCCCCACCACACGGCTCCAACGCAGGGCCCAGTCCAGATGCCATTCTTCCGCCTCCGCCTCGTAAATGGCCCGCTCTTCATCCACCGGCAAGGCGAAACGCAGGCGACCATCGCGGCCAGGGAAACGCCGTTCCCGGAAATAGGTCATGAAATAGGCGGAAAAGGTGCCGAAATCGGTCATATAGCTGAGGCTGACCATCGGCTGGCCCAGCTTGTCTTCCTGGTCCACATCCTCCAGCATGTCATCCTGATTGAGAATATCCACCAGATGATTGGATTCCGTCACGCCCCAGAACACCGTATTGATACCGGCCGTCACCGTAAGGGGGCCAAAAACGCCAAGCCATTTGAACTCACGCACGTCAAAATGACTGCGCTCCTCATCGGCAAGGTCCACTCGGCCAAACAGATTGGCAATAAAAATATGGTCGCCGCTTTCCGACACATATTCCAGGCGCGGTTCAGCCGCAAAGGAGAGGGTCCCATCATCCTGCCCGGGAAAACCTGCCGACTGGGTAAACAGGCGTCCCTCGCTTTCCACATAACCGGAAAAGCTGAGCCCGTCATAATCGTCATCATACACCGTGTCGTCATACACCGCGGCGTCATAATTCGGCATTACGGTCTGTGTTTCACCAGAAGAGCGGTCATCAAGAGAAGGCGTGTCCTCCAGCGCGGAAAGCTCAGACGTGGCCCCTGCCGCCTCCTTTTTATCCCAACTTGCCGGTTTCGGCGGGATTTCCCCCGTCTTGCCCGGCGGCGCTTCTTGCGACTTCTGGTCAGCCTGTTGCGCCAGCATCCGGCGGTTCCACTCGGCTTCACTGACCGGCTTCAGATCAAAAACAAAACGATAGGGGCGGTTCTGATCGGGACGTAATGCAAAACTGCGCGATACCGTTGCCGGGTGGCGCAACGGAAAGGTGATTTCCATATTATCGCCGTGCCGCCCCACCCGGATTCCCTTGAGCACCCCGACGGCCTCAAAATCTTTGGCCAGTTCCCCGGCCTCCCCCGCCAATGCCTGGTTTTCCAGAAGAATCTTGACTTGATGGGGATTGTCTTCATAGAGCAGGGCATAGCGCACAGATTCCGTCAGATCCACCACCACACGGGTCATGTCGGGATGTACCCCGCTTCTGATCGCCAGCACCTTTGCCCAACTGGGACTCATAATCGGCATGATCCCCGAGCACAACAACGCTACCGCAGCAATCATCCTGCCACGATACCATGCTCTTCGTTTCAGAGCCCTTCCACGTTTCAGAGGCTGTTGTGGTGGTTGAGTTTTTGTTCGGTTAACCGACACCTGGCCTTACCCCTTTGGTCATTCAACGAGTCTCGGAAAATCTGACAGAAACAAATGTACAAGCCGATAAAAACCAATGGCATTTAATGTGCTTTTTCTGCGAAGTTGAATAAAGTTTTTCATTACTGACGCATAACGTCTTCGCGCCTTAAGGTTAATTTTCCCCTCCCGAGTATGCCGACAACCTTAGCCCGCGTTAACCATAAATAAAGCAGAAAGTCCGCCCCTGAGGGGCAAACTGGTCGAAAAAACGCAGAATTCCTGGAGTTTATTCCGGGGCTTTCGCAAATTATTTTGCAATCTGCATACGCTGGCGGGTGAAATCCCGTTCCTCAAGCCCCACCCGGAAGTCGAACCGACTCCACAGCAGGCGAGTCGTTTTTCCCGTCAGGGCATTAACCATATACATATCATGGGCCCGCCAGAATTTATCGAGATATTTCCGGTAATCGGAAAAGGTCAGGGTCTTGAGCAAATCACCCCGCCGGTTATAAAATTCGATTTTCTGAAACCGGTATTCCTGTTTGTCGATCCAGTTAATCAGCTTGCTGTAGCCGGAATCCTCATACAACGGATAGGATTCCACCACAAAACACTCCAGATCGCCGCCAGAACCATCGCCCCCATCCCCACAGGGTTCGTCTCTCAGCCATTTATAGCGGTATTTACCCACCTCACGTGATGACATATCCTCATAGGCGAATTCACTGCCCATGAAGGGGCCGGATTTATTGCGGCTGTCGATCCGTTTAATGCGCCCTTTCTGCCCCAGGGCCGGCAGATACATCCACTGATCATCCGGTTCCAGGATTTTGGAGTGGGTCAACAGCACGGTCCCCTTAACGTCTCGCGGTTGGTCAAAAATCACAAGCGACTTGTCACCCAGCCCTTCTTCCGGCACTTCAAGAGTTTTGATTTTCAGTTCCCGGCGGCTGATCTTGCCCTGCCGGTTGCTAAGTATCATCTGTAATTCCGCCACGCTGTCGCCGAACCCGCTGTCCCTGCGGTCGGCTTCCTCGGCGATGGCCAGGCCTTTTTCCTCGGCCGTTTGCGTCATGCCCTGATGGGGCAGAACAAAAAATCCTGTCATCAGCAAAGCTGCCATCCGGCTAACCGTCAGAAAATCAGGCTTTCTGTTCGGAAAGAGCATGTTTTTCTCCCTTTTTCTTATCGACAAAAAGCAGAATTGTCGGCAGCAGCAAAAAGTCCGTCACCATGGCCACTGCGATAATCTGCGCGGTCAATATACCCATTTTGGCATTCATCACATAATCGGACAGGCCCAATGTACAGAAACCGAAAATCAGCACCAGCGACGACACCCAGAGCGGCGCCCCCACCATGGCAAAGGCATAACGCACTGAATCCCGCGCGCCAAAATTCTTTTCTTCCCGGGCCCGTTTGTATTTACTCAAGAAATGGACCGTGCAATCCACAATCATGCCCAGCGCCGTAGCCGTCACCCCAGAGGCATACAGGCCAATTTCGCCGACGAAGGCGGCCCACAGACCAAAGGCCACGATGGCCGGAATAATGTTGGGCACCAGGCTGACCAACCCCAGTTTCAGGCTTTTCAAGGCGAAAACCAGACACAGGGAAATCAGCAGAAAGGCAACCCCGGTGCCCCAAAACATGCTGTCAAAAGTGCGCTGGGTCAGAAACGCAAAAATCAGCGCCACACTGGTGCCACCGGCAGATCTCAATTCCTCTTCTGCAACGTTTTCACGAAACCACTGGTCCGTGCGCTGCTTCAGGTCGATCATTTCATGGCTGTTGATATTGCCCAGAATGGCCGTGACCCGGGTCGCCGATTTACCCACGTCAATCTGGTTGTTCAGGTCCAGGCCATAAGGCAACGACATTTCATACAGCAGCAGATATTGCGCCGCCAGGTCCCGCCTGTCCGGCAACCTGTACCAGCCGGGATCGTCCCCATGCATGCTTTTGTTCAGGCGTTTCATCACATCCACCATGGAAAACACATGCACCACTTCCGGCTGCACTTTCAACCATTCGGTAAACGCTTGTAGACGGTTCAGATAGGCCGGTTCAGCAATGGCACCGTCCTCCCCGGCGGGGACCGAAACCTCCATGGTGTAAGGCCCCGCCAGATGTTTCATCAGAAAATCCGAATCCCGTCGGAATTCAATGTCGGTATCGAAAAATTCAATGAATTTATCGTTATAGACCAGCCGGGGTATAAACACTGCCGTGCCCACAACCATAAGAATCATCAAAGTCAGAATGCGGTTTTTGCGGGCAATAACCCATTCCACATAATTTTCCAGCAACACCTGCCCCCGCTGTTTTTCACCCCTTGGCTTCATGGGCAGGATCACCATTAAGGCCGGCAACAGGGTCATGGAATAAAACCACGCCGCCCCCACGCCAATTGCAGAAATATTCCCCAGATCCCTAAACGGCGGGCTGTCATTGAAATTGAGGCTAAGAAACCCGATCGCCGTGGTCAGCGACGTAAGAAACACCGGCTGAAAATTAATGCGCAGGCTTTCAACCGTGGCCGCTTTCCTGTCCATGCCCCGGTGCATATAGACATAACAGGTCATCAGCAAATGAATGGCGTCCGCCACTGCAATGGTCAGAATGATGATCGGCGCGGAAATTGAGGCACTGTTGAGCTGGAACCCCAGATGCCCGACAAGACCCAGCGCGCTCAGCACCGAGAACAGCACCACCAGCATGCTGGAGATCATTCCGCTAAAGGACCGTAGGAAAAACCACATGCCCAGTGCCAGCACCCCGAACATACCCGGGATCAGGGTGCGGGAGTCATTTTCCGCCGCTTCGGAAAAGGCATTGGAGAGCATGATATTTCCCGAAAGGGCCACGTCCACATCGGGGTGCTGCTCTTCGACCCGGGCAGCCATTTCGCGCACCGGATCCACGATCCGTTTCAGGGTCTCAGGCGCCGTATCACTGATTTCCAGGGTGATCATGACCTGACTGGTGGTCCCATCGGTCGAAATCAGCCGGCCAGACAGGGACGGTTCGGATAGGGCCACATCCCGGATCTCAGCCAAGCGCGCCGGCGAAAGATCCGCTGGATCCCGGACCAAATCATCAACCACCAGATCATCTCCGTCCGCTACTGTATGCTGGTAATTGGGCAGGGAATCGACCCGGACAACATAGGGAATTTGCCAGGCCTCCTCCGTCAGTTCATACAGGATTCCCAGCATCCGGGGCGTGAACATATCACCCTCGCGCGGGCGGACCCCAATGGTCACCATATCAACCTTTGTATAGGTCCGTTCCAGATGATCCTGGGCCGCAAGCTGCGGGTTGTCGGGGCCGAAAAATACCCGATAATCAGTCGAAAAGGTCAGGTTTTTCATGCCGACAATCAGCGCGGCTGCAAGGGCCAGGGAGACCACCAGAACCGGCCAGCGCCAGCGGACGACAAATTTTCCGTATGATACTGTCAGATTTTGACCCATATCTCAGCTCCCTGATCAGCGCGGCTGTATCCCGGACCATTTCCAGACCCGGAATTCCCGGCGCATTAATCTCACGCCCGAAAAGCCTCTCTCAAGGGAGCATATATGAATTTACCGTCTGGTGAAGCCTTAAAACTCGATATCACCATACAATTTTTTCAATACCGTCAAAAGTGATCTCTCCACCGTCTTCAAAGACAATGGTACCGGAAGAATCTTCACTGAGCAGCATTTCCCCATTCACGTTATCAGTGGAAGATATGCTGCTGCCCTCCTCAAGCACCAGCGTCCAGCCCTGTTCAGCATTCTGCCCGGCAAAACCATTGAGCTGGATTGTGTCCGTCCAGCCGGCGCCGAAACCACCCTCTACACTGTTATAGGCGTCATGGGCTTCAAAGATGAAGGTGTCATTGCCACCCCCACCCTTGATCTCGCTTCCACCAGCGCCAACACTGATCACATCATCCCCGCCGCCGGAGTTAACCTCGTCCCAGCCGGAACCCAAGGTAATGGTGTCATTACCGTCGCCAGTATCTACCCTGTTATCGCCGCTGCCTGTGGCCGTGATCTGGTTATTCCCGTCACCGGTTTTGATTTCACTACCGCCGTCACCCACATGGATGATGTTGTCTCCGTCTCCGGTCTTCACCTCGTCCCAACCGTCACCGGCCGTGATCTGGTTATTCCCATCACCGGTTTTGATTTCGCTGCCACCGTCACCCACATTGATTATGTCGTCACCATTACCGGAGTTCACTTTATCCCAGCCGGACCCCAAACTTATGATGTCGTCGCCTTTGCCAGTGGTCACATCATTGCCTTCGCTGCCTGTGGCGGTGATCCGGTTATCTCCGTTGCCGGCCTTGATCTTGCTGCCGCCGTCACCAACATCAATGATGTCGTCACCTTTGCCGGTCTTGACATCGTCCCATCCATCACCGGCCGTAATCTGGTTATCTCCATTGCCGGCCTTGATCTTGCTGCCGCCGTCACCAACATCAATGATGTCGTCACCTTTGCCGGTCTTCACATCGTCCCAACCGTCGCCGGCCAGAACCTTGTTATGCCCATTACCGGCCTTGATCTTGCTGCCGCCATCCTTGACGTCTATATAATCATTCCCGTTACCGGTTTTGACATTGTCCCAGTTATTATCCCCGATATATTCATTGTCATAAACAACCGTATTCGTGTCATTATCACCGCTCAGATCATCATCATCATCGTCATCATCCGGTTCATTGGAAGCCGCGTTGGTAATATCCACGGACAAAGTTTGACTCTGGGTTGCACTTTCACCGGTACTCTGCTCGGTGGACGTGGCCGTAACCTCCAGATCAAAGTCGGAAGCGCCTTCCGGCGGCGTAATACTAAGATGTGCAAAATCCCAGTCGGAAACATCCACTGTGTTTTCTGCATCGGTTGCGGTAAATGTATTACCATTGCCGTCGCTCAGAACCGCCCCTTCCGGTATGCCTGAAATTTCAAGCGTCAACGTTTCCGAGCCGTCCGTATCCGTCAAGGCAGCAGAAATCTCCGGCAATACAATCGCCTTGCCCGCCTCGCCCGATGCCGCCCAGTCAACCTGGTGAGTATCCGTAATATTGAGATTGTCGATATAGGCCCCGCGGCCATAAGCAGCTCCTTCCCCGGTATATTTAATCTCGACCCTTACGGGGCTACCGTCTCCGGTAAAACTGTATTCATGAGATGACCAGTTTGTATTTGACGCGCCAACGCCTGAGCCGGAAATCTCCTCAACTTTCTCTCCATCAATCCAGACCTCAACCTTGGAAACATCCTCGTCATATCCCGGGCGCGGGGAAAAATCGAAACTGAATGTATATTCATGGCCTTCCACGGTTTCTACATCCTGATAGATGTTCATCGTATCCGTATAAGTTCCTGTGGTATCCTTATTCAGCTCAATAAACTGATCCCCTTCCGAGGCCGAATAAGCCTGACTCTGCTGATTCTCGGACCATATTTCAAAAGCACCCGAATCCGTGCTCCAGTCACCCAGCGTGTCATTCATATAAAACCCGCTGGTGCTGGTTTGGGTGCCATCCGTAATCACAGCATCTTCAAAACCAGCATCCGTAGTATTGACAACAGACATGGTTGCCTGCAGAAGCGGGCTGTCTGCCACCGCCGTCACATCCAGGGTGGCGGTGGAGGTCACACTCTCCGTGCCGTCACTGACCGTGAAGCTGAACGGCACATCCGAACCATGCCAGTTCTCCGCCGGGGTAAAGCTGTAACTGCCCGCGCCATTGTCCACCAGCGTGCCATAGGCCGGATCCACACTGACCGAGGTCACCGTCAACGCATCCCCGTCCACATCCGACGCCTGT
>MDSW01163141.1_pt1 | contig 13464 bp, 7 predicted proteins | sample 811171 | NCBI WGS metagenome assembly MDSW01 (sample SAMN05326641, study PRJNA326480) | marine metagenome | isolation source: seawater | place: Atlantic Ocean: North West | collected 2012 | reverse complement strand
GTAGACGTTCGCCAGACCTGAACAATTTAAGTTCGTTTACTTCTAGACAAAAGTTCTAGTTTCTAGTTATGATAGTAATAGTAGTTTTCCTCAGTAGCTCAGGGGTAGAGCGGTCGGCTGTTAACCGGTTTGTCGTAGGTTCAAATCCTACCTGGGGAGTTAAGTTAGTTTATTAAAGTTCGAAAATTAATAGGTACTCACTACTTAGATACTGTAAAGCAATTATATTAAATAAATTTTTCAATTATAATAACAGTTAACTTTAACTTTCGTAGGAAGTCAAAAACTCACATTAAGTTTAGTAAATCTTAAATAATTTAAGTATGTTAGACACTAAAAAATTTATTGTGAAATCTATAATGAGTCGCATAAGTTCAAAAATTCTATATAAAATAAAAACTAAAAAAAAGAAGGTTAATAATAAACTTTTAGTCATTGATTTATTAAAAACGGAATCACAAAAGAATTTATTATCTATTGTTTTGGCCAAAGTTGAGGAAATTTATACAAAAATCCTACAAAAGCGAAATCCACAAGCCTTTATGGCAAAACACGGTGAGAAAGTTTTTCTTCAAGGCATCAAACAAAGCTGTGAAAATTTTTTATTGAAAGAATATGGTTATAGTACCGAGATTGATTTGATAGTATTAAAAAAAGCTTTTTATACTAAAAATCTAATGGAAGACATTGAAATTTTATTTCAAGTTCCATTTTACATGTTATTAAACCCAAAATCGTCCAAATTTAATATAATATATTCCCCTGTATATAACGTTGCTTCTGAAAATTTTATAGAAGCTCTGATTGATCATTTGGTTTTAGAAATTAGTAATTGTATTATATATTTTAGTATTCTTAATTTTTCGACTATTTATGCATTTCGTCAAACCTTATATAGATCAAAATTTTTATCTTTACGAAATTTTGAACGTTTTAAAAATAATTTAAATTGGCAACTAATTATTAAAAAATATATTAGACGTCCAATCGATTTGTATAATAATCGGTATGAAATTTTTATTGTCAGAACAAATGGGATATATTGCCAAACGATTTACGCTAATCGTTCAACAAAAATTTCTTCGCTTAAAAATATCTCTTTAATAACATTAATTTTTGTAGAATTCCGAGATTTTATCGCAAGCCGAGTAGACGAAACGATTTATAGTCTAAGTAAAAATTTCCGATTTGTCGTAACTTCAGGTTTTGGTCAAGTAATTGGTTTAGTTTGGCGCGGTATAATCGAAGGTTTAAAAAAATAATTACTAGATGGTTCGAGAAAAACTAAGTTAAACTTCTGAAATTAGTAGATATTATTTTGTTGTTTAGTACCAACGTATATATTAATGTATTTAAGAATATGGTAGTATAATATAATACTAGTAATTTTACTTTTTTTAGAAATCGACAATTCAAAAAAATGAGCACTCTTATTGGTTACATTTTATTAATGACGCTAATGTTTAGTCTAGCGTCTGGACTTTACTACGGTCTAAAAACTATTAAATTAATTTAATAGTTTCACCGAGTGAAAATTAGGAAATATATTGTTGGGTTAAAACTTCTAAATACGTTAACCTGACGGTATATTTTAAAGACTGTTTTATTAATGTATAGGTGCCCATGAACTATAGTAACTCAAATTCTATTATTAAATCAGATTTTGCGGGGTCAAGAGGTCTAAGTAACATTTTTCTGGCGCTCGTAGTAAGCTTAGGCGGTTTAGGTTTTTTTCTGACCGGATTATCAAGCTTCTTGGGCACCAGTCTACTTATCTTTTCCGACTCAAGCGAGATAGCCTTTGTTCCCCAAGGTATTGTACTACTATTCTACGGTACTGTTGGTTCAATTTTAGGAATTTTTTTAGCCTTAACCGTATGGTGGAACGTTGGTTCTGGTTATAATGAGTACAATCGAGATACTCAGACGGTAAAGCTTTACAGAAAAGGTTTTCCGGGGAAAAATAGGGAAATAACATTTCTTTTTCCTTTTGAAGAAATTCGTTCAATAAAAATGAGAATCAAAGAAGGTCTAAACCCAAAACGACAGCTATTATTATGTCTAACTGACGGAAGAGAGATTCCTTTAACCGGGATTGAAGAACCTGTTGCAATAAATAAAATGGAAGATGAAGCGATAACGATATCAAAATATCTCAATATTTTTTTAGAAACCGAATAATCTCCATTCATAAAAAGACTAATGAGGGCGAACGACGGGAATCGAACCCGCGAATGCTGGAACCACAACCCAGTGCCTTAACCACTTGGCTACGCTCGCCAATCAATACCACACTTATATTTTATCATATAACATTCCAATAGTTGCTAAATTAATATCTTGCGAGAATAAAGTTAGTACACAAATAATCTAATATTACAAGCTATTTTAGTGTGGGAATACTAAAAGAAAAAGGGAAAGTATTTATTTTAGATTACGATAAAAAAATACTTCAGCTTTTAAAAATTCGATTAACTCTTCTGGGGTACTCTGTGATTATAGCAAATACAGGTAGAAACGCTTTAAAGGTGTTTTATAGTGAGAACCCAGATCTAGTTATTACTGAATTAATATTACCAATAATTGATGGTTACGAAGTTTGTCGTAAAATTCGCCAGAAATCCCAGGTTCCAATAATTATCTTAAGTGCATCTGGAAATCCATCACTTGTTCTAGACTTAGGTGCTGATGACTATATCACCAAACCTTTTTTACCAAAATACCTAGAGGCTAGAATAAGATCCTTACTAAGTCGTTCAAAACCAGCAATTCTAAAAACTAAAAACCAAAAAAAAATTAAGATAAATAAGCTATATATAGATCTAGACACGAGAATTGTCATAAATAATAAGCGGAAAACTAAACTTACTAATAACGAATCGCTACTCTTAGAATTTTTATTTGATCATGAGGGAAAAAATTTATCTAGATCGACTATTATAAACAACGTTTGGGGATATATCCCAGAAAGAGAAGTAGACAATCGAATCGTAGATTTATACATATCCAAATTACGTTCCAAAATTGAAGAAGACCCCTTAAAACCGGATTTGATCTTAACCATAAGAAATATAGGATACAAATTTAAACGAAATTAATCTATATTAAAGTAGTTGTTCAAATTGAGAAAATTCACAATCTTAAAGATTACTTATTTACTTAGTAAAAAAATACTTCTTTTATTTTTAATTTTTAAAACTTAGAGTAATTTTCTAATACCGGAAATAGCCATGTTTCAAAAAAAACAAAATGTCTACAACTACCTTTTACCTAACTTATTAGAAACGCAAAGAATAAGTTTTTGTTGGTTTCTTGAATTGGGTTTTATTCAAGAGTTAGAAAATTTTGCTCCGATACGAGACTACCTCGATGAACTTGAATTAAATCTATCATCTAAATTTTATAAAATTCGTAAGCCTAAATATACGTTGTCCGAAGCCAAACGACGGGATAGTAACTATAGTGTGAGAATTTATACACGAGCCAAACTTTTATATTTAAATGACCCCAATAATACCAACGAAAACGAAGTTCTTATATGTGATGTACCTTTGATGACAAACGAAGGAACTTTTCTGGTAAATGGTGTTGAGCGAATTATTATTAATCAAATTGTACGAAGCCCTGGTATCTATTATAAAACGGACTCTGATAAACAAAATTTCCGATATTATACCGCTAGTCTAATATCGAACCGCGGGACTTGGGTCAAATTTGATATCGACAAAGATGATTTAATAAATGTAAAAATTGATAAAGCGAAAAAAATTTCGGCTTATATTTTTTTAAAAACTGTGGGATTGGACGAAAATACAATCTTCAATACTTTAAATCATCCCGAATATTTTCTAAAGACGTTCAAAGAACACGAGAATATTTCAGTCGAAGGAGCATTCTTAGAGTTACACAATAAATTAAGACCGGGCGAACCAGCTACGTTAAAGGCTAGTCAACAACTTCTATATTCCCGTTTTTTCGATCCGAAACGTTATGACTTAGGTAGGGTTGGTCGGTATAAATTAAATAAACGGCTAAATTGTGATATAAAACATGATGTCCATATTCTAACGGCCAAAGATGTTTTATATATAATCAATGAATTAATAAATTTTCGTTTAGCACCTGCCGTAGAAGATGACATTGATCATTTAGGGAATCGTCGAATACGATCCGTAGGAGAACTTTTACAAAATCAAGTTAGAATTGGTTTAAATCGCCTTGAAAGAATTGCTCAAGAACGAATGACGATTTGTGAACAAAAATATTTAAGGGTAAATGTATTAGTCAATTCAAAACCTCTAGTCTCGTCTGTGAGAGAATTTTTTAGTTCGAACCCGTTATCACAATTTATGGATCAAACAAATCCATTAGCCGAATTAACACATAAACGAAGACTATCTGTTTTAGGGCCTGGTGGAATCACAAGGGATCGTGCGGGATTTGCTATTCGAGATATTCATCCAAGTCAATATGGAAGAATTTGTCCGATTGAAACGCCTGAAGGTCCCAACGCCGGCCTAATTGGTTCTTTATCGACCTATGGAAGAGTAAATTCTTACGGCTTTATTGAAACACCTTTTTATAAGGTAAAAAATGGTAAAGTTCTACACGAATCGTATCCAATTTATTTAGATGCTACTGTAGAAGATAAATATTATTTAGCTGCAGCAGATATTGACATTAGTTCGACAGGTAAATTACAAAATAAAACGGTGCCGGTACGTTATAGACAAGATCTCGTTAGCATAGATTCCACAGAAGTTGATTATATCGCTGTTTCTCCGATTCAAGTTGTATCCTTAGCAACAGCCCTAATACCGTTTTTGGAACATGATGATGCTAATCGAGCCTTAATGGGTTCAAACATGCAAAGACAATCGGTCCCTTTACTTTATCCAGAAGCACCTATTATAGGCACAGGGTTAGAAGGACAAACGGCAAGAGATTCGGGTATGACACTTTTAAGCGCAAGTTCTGGCAAAGTAATAGAGATTAATGACGGACGGATCGCTGTAAAAGACCATAAAAATAATATTTTTACCTACAAATTACTTAAATATCAAAGATCCAATCAAGATACGTGCATAAATCAACGCCCCTTTGTTTCTATAAATGAAAAAATAACTACTGGTCAGATTCTTGCTGATGGTGCATCAACTGAAGGTGGTGAGTTATCCGTTGGCCAAAACATTATTATTGCCTATATGCCGTGGGAAGGTTACAATTACGAGGATGCATTCGTAATTAGTGAACGTTTGCTTTACGATGACTTATATACTTCTCTACACATCGAAAAATTTGAAGTTGAAGTTCGTCAGACTAAACTAGGACGTGAAGAGATTACTAGAAATTTACCTAATGCTAGTGATTACTCTATAAGAAATTTAGATCACAACGGCATAGTAAAAATTGGAACCTGGTTAGATGCAGGAGATATTTTAGTAGGGAAATTAACACCAAAAGGTGAATCTGATTATCCACCTGAGGGTAAATTATTAAGAGCAATTTTTGGAGAAAAATCACGAGACGTTAGAAATACGTCGTTAAAGCTTCCACACGGTACTTGTGGTCGAGTTTTAGATGTTAAGATATTCTCCCGACTTAATAGAGATGACCTACCTCCTGGAACGGATGAAGTATTAAAAGTTTATATTGCTCAAACGCGAAAAATCCAGATTGGAGATAAAATGGCCGGAAGACACGGAAATAAAGGTATTATTTCCAAAATCTTGCCGAGAGAAGATATGCCGTATTTACCTGATGGAACCCCTATAGATATGATCTTAAATCCTTTAGGTGTACCGTCTCGAATGAATGTTGGACAAATTTTTGAATGTTTGCTGGGATTAGCAGCAGATAACTTAAATGTGAGGTTTAAAGTTGTTCCGTTTGACGAAATGTACGGCGTTGAAGCCTCGCGTGCTTTAGTTAACAAAAAATTAAAAGAAGCAGCAAATTCCCGAAAATGGCTCTTTTCACAAAAGCATCCCGGAAAAATTCTGGTTCGAGATGGACGAACTGGTAAATATTTTGAAAATCCAATCACAGTTGGTGAAGCTTACGTTTTGAAATTAGTCCATTTAGTAGACGATAAAATTCACGCGAGGTCAACCGGCCCATATTCTTTAGTTACTCAACAACCATTGGGTGGTCGAGCCCAACAGGGGGGACAAAGATTAGGTGAAATGGAAGTTTGGGCACTTGAAGCGTTTGGTGCGGCCTATACTTTACAAGAACTTTTAACTATCAAATCGGATGATATGCAAGGGCGTAATGAAACATTAAATGCAATTGTTAAAGGTTTAGCTATACCAAAACCAGGCATTCCCGAATCTTTTAAAGTCTTGATGCGAGAACTTCAAGCTTTATGTTTAGATGTAGCAACTTATAAATATGATATTCAGAGTGGAGAAGAATTTACTGAATATGAAATAAATTTAATGAATTAAAATATCACAAATTTTTTAAAACAGATAAGTAAAAGTCCTAACTAAAAAGTTTAATAGAAACATTAGTTAGATATAGATACTCTATTCTCGAGTTCTAAGTATTAAATGTATTTATTTAAAATTGTCATTAACGTATTAATTTTATGTTGAAATCAGAACGTTCTTTTGATTTTGTTAAAATAAATTTGGCATCTCCTTCTCGAATTCGAAATTGGGGCAAAAGAATTTTACCAAATGGCGAAATTGTGGGTGAAGTAACAAAACCAGAAACCATAAATTACAGAACTTTAAAACCTGAAATGAAGGGACTTTTTTGTGAACGCATTTTTGGTCCCGTAAATGATTGGGAATGTCATTGTGGAAAGTATAAACGAGTTCGATACAAAGGAATTATTTGTGAACGTTGTGGTGTGGAAGTAATAGAGGCTAATGTTAGACGCCATCGAATTGGCTTCGTAGAATTAGCTTCATCTGTAACGCACGTATGGTACGTAAAGGGAAGACCGAGTAAGATTGCTTTAATATTAAATATTTCATTAAAAGATCTAGAACAAATTGTATATTTTAATTCATATGTAATTATTGATCCGGGTAAACAGAGTGACCTTTCTTATAAAGAGCTTTTAGTAGAAACTGATTGGCAAGTTTTAGAAGCAAGTAATTTGGATTTAAATGATGTCGAAATTTCTATTGGAGCAGAAGCTATAAAAAAACTTCTTACGCAAATAAATCTGGAAGAGGAGTCAAAAGAATTGCGATTATTAATTCCTGCAGCTACCGAATTAGAACGTGAAAAATTTATTAAACGTCTAAGAGTAATGGAACAATTTCTGGCGTCCGGATCTTCACCTTCTTGGATGGTACTCGATATTATTCCCGTTTTACCTCCAGATCTAAGGCCTATGGTACAACTGGATGGCGGTCGTTTTGCTACATCGGATTTAAATGATCTATACAGACGTGTAATAAATAGAAATAATCGTTTAGCACGTTTGCAAGAAATAATGGCACCCGAGTTAATTATTCGAAACGAAAAAAGAATGCTCCAAGAAGCCGTTGATGCTCTAATTGATAATGGAAAACGGGGACGAGCTGTTTTTGGTTTAAATAATCGACCTTTAAAATCGTTATCTGATATAATCGAAGGAAAACAAGGGCGTTTTAGACAAAATCTCTTGGGGAAAAGAGTCGATTACTCGGGTCGATCCGTGATTATTGTTGGACCTGAATTAAAACTTCACCAATGTGGGTTACCTCGTGAAATGGCAATTGAGCTTTTTCAACCTTTTGTTATTCATAGATTAATTTACGAAGGGTTAGTAAATAACATAAAAGCGGCAAAAAATATTATCCAAAATAATGAAACTTTAGCTTGGGAAATTTTAGAACAAGTGATGTCTGGTCACCCAATATTATTAAATCGTGCACCCACTTTACATCGTTTGGGCATTCAATCATTTGAGCCGATATTAGTAGAAGGCCGAGCTATAAAACTTCATCCTTTAGTTTGCCCTGCGTTCAATGCCGATTTCGATGGAGATCAAATGGCTGTCCATATTCCATTATGTTTAGAAGCCCAAGCGGAAGCACGTATGCTAATGCTTGCACCAAATAATTTTCTTTCTCCAGCCACCGGTGACCCCATACTTACTCCAAGTCAAGATATGGTACTTGGTTGTTATTATTTAACTGCAAATAATCCTACAGAAAATACGGGTAAAGATCAGTATTTTTATAATTTTGAGGATGTTATTAGAGCCTATAAGCAATCCATTATAAATTTACATACATTCGTATGGGTTCGTTGTAATGATTACGATCAAGACCAGGTAACACGATTTAGAAATTCGAAATTTATCGAAAAAAGGATTAACAATCAAATCACGCGTTTTAATTCCGAGATACAAATAAAAACTGATCTCGAGGAAAATATATTGCAATTTTATATAAAAACGACCCCTGGGCGAATTCTTCTAAATGAGTCTTTTAAGTTATAAATTAACTTTTAAACTCACATGGAATAAATGAATAAAAAATTGGAGGTAAGTATGGTTTTTACTAACGACGTAATAAATAAAAAAAAATTACAAACTTTAATTTATTTAACCTTTCATAATTATGGAATTATAAGATCAGCTTTAATAGCTGATAAAGTTAAAAATTTAACTTTTCATTACGCGACAATGTCGGGTATTTCTTTAAGTATTGAAGATCTTCGTGTACCCATTAGAAAACGAAGTTTAATTGGTTTAACTAATAATGAAGTTGAAACTTCTGAGCAAAATTATAATAGTGGTAATATTACAACAGTTGAACGTTTTCAGAAAACGATTGATATTTGGAACAACGCAAATAATATATTAAAAGATGAAGTTTTAACATATTTTCGAGAAAGTGATCCTTTAAACCCATTGTATATAATGGCGTTTTCGGGTGCTCGTGGTAATATATCTCAAGTAAGACAACTTGTAGGTATGCGAGGCCTTATGGCAGACCCGCAAGGGCAGATTATTTCATTACCGATTAAAAGTAATTTTCGCGAAGGACTTAAGGTCACGGAATATATTATTTCTTCGTATGGTGCAAGAAAAGGTTTAGTTGATACCGCACTTCGTACAGCAGATTCTGGCTATTTAACAAGACGTCTAGTAGATGTTGCACAAGACATTATTGTTCGTGAAGAAGATTGTTTAACATCGGAAGGTTTATCACTCGAAGATTTATTTGAAAAATATAAAACCGAATTGACGCTAGAAGACCGTTTAATTGGAAGATTATTGGCGAAACCTCTTAATATTCCTTCTGAAAATCGAATTATTCCTGCTAATACTGAGCTTGATAAACTATTAATCAATAAAATTAAAAAACTTAACGTTAACGAATTAACAGTAAGATCCCCACTAACGTGTGAATCTTTAAGGTCGGTTTGTCGTAACTGTTATGGTTGGCATTTATCTTATTCAAAATTAATTGATTTAGGAGAAGCCATTGGTATTTTAGCTGCCCAATCCATTGGAGAGCCAGGGACACAACTAACGATGCGGACATTTCATACAGGAGGTGTCTTCTCAGGCGATTTAACTACACAAATTCGAGCACCCTTTACCGGCACCTTAAAATATTCTCTAAAGACAAACACTTCTATAGTCCGAACAATCCACGGAGAAAAAGGATTTAAACTTTACCAGAACGTAAAACTTTTTCTTGAAAACGTAAACAATACAATTTGTGCGCTAGATATTCCGAAGGGCGCAATACTATTAGCCAACAATAATGAAAAAATTTATTTTAACCAAGTTATTGCTGAAATTAAAAAGGAAGCTAATCTTATCGTAGAAGAAGATAGACGTGATATTTATACTGAAGTATCCGGAGAAGTTTTTTTACAAAATATTAAAGTTAAAGAAAACGTCGATAGTCAGGGTGCTGTTAAAAAGTTTAGCCAAACAGATGGTCTGATTTGGGTTCTTTATGGTGATCGTTATTTATTAAATAGTTCGTCTAAATTAAATATAAAAATTGGAGAAAATTTTCTAGCTAATAACTATATTGCTACTAAAACAATTAAAAATAGTTACCCAGGTATAGTTAACTTTGATAATTTAACAAAAAGGGGGGAAATTAACATTGTAACCTCTTCGATGATAATAGAAAATGGGATTATCGAAAAGAAAGTTGATGACACTTCTCGTTTAGTCTTAACAACAGGCAAAGAAAAAAAGGTCTTTGAACTGAAAATAAGAGAGAACGAATTGTTGCAACATGGCCAAACGCTAGCCTGTTTAGAGGAAAATTTTTTTAAGACAACAACAGGTGGTCGTATTTTTTATTCAACAAGCTCGTTAGGTAATAAAAAGAAACGAAATACGAAAAAAATTTTTACTGGTTTTTTATATTGGTTATCAGAGGAAACGCATCAATTAAGCCCAGCAAACGTTTCGACCTTAAAAGTAGTATCTGGTCGTTTTGTAGAAAAAGGAACACTTTTATTTTCGAATACTAGATCAAAAATAGCCGGTTTGGTTAAATGGGATAAGCAAAATTCTGAATTAACTATAACGCCTGGTGAACTATACCAAATAGATGAATCTAAAAAAGATTCTTTTGACCATACGAATCGATTTATAGAGCCCGGCACAATACTTTGTAATAATACTGTGGTCCAAAAACTTTCTTATTTAGAAACCATTAATATAAAAAAAGGCTTAATATATTTTATATTAAGACCTGTAACAATATTTAAGGTGCCTTACGAACGAGGATTTTATCTAAAATATAAGTTTTTTCCAAATAAACAAAAAAGAAGTGTTGCTTTTCGAGCTGTAAAAAGAGTATTTTTTACGGATGGCGAAAAAATTAAATCTGCAAAGGGTGTGGATTTAATAAAAACTTTTCTAGTTTTGGATATTCGAGAAAAGTTTAAAAATTTGAATGTCAAAATTGATTTTATAAACATCCCATCTAACAACAAAGACCGTTTTTATAAATTAAAATTAAGTTTATACGAACAAAAAATAATTACCGATTTTTCTTTAAAGGAAAATTCTTCAAAAGAAAAAATACTTTTAAAACAAACAGCACGTCCGAACCAATATATAGAAGCTAATACAACGATAGCAAAACTCCTAATGTTAACTAATCAAAACGGAATTTTAGCGGCTTCCAAGCATCAAAAAAATATCGAGTTGTTAGTTTTAAAAGAATCTGATTTAAAAAAATGTACTTTTACCAAAGACGAAGAAATTTTTGTTCAAAAGGGAGACCTTGTTCGAGTAGGTACAAATTTAACTTCGAAAATTCGTTCTAAATATGCTGGTCAAATTTATAAAATTGACGAAAATACCATATTTATTAGATTAGGGAGACCATACTTAATATCTGAGGGTACAATTTTGCGCGTTGATACTAAATCACTTGTAGAGAAAGCTGATATGTTAGCAACCTTAGTTTATGATAAATTAAAAACGGTGGATATTGTACAAGGTTTACCAAAAGTGGAAGAAATTTTGGAAGCAAGAAAAATCAAAAAAGGGTGTGTACTGTCACCAGGCGAAGGTCGAGCTTTTTTAAAATCGAAAGGCTTAACAAAAAAAATCGAAATTTTAAAACCAAGCGGTAATCGAATTGTCTTTGACGTTGAAAATCAAATAAAAGTAAATTTCACTAATGGTCAATTTGTTAAATTTCTGGAACCATTAACTGCTGGGCCTATTAGCCCTCATGAAAAATTAGAACTCTTGTTTAGCTATTATAAATCTAAATATTCAATCCCCGATGCTTGTAGAAAAAGTTTTAAAACTCTTCAACTTTTTTTAGTAAATGAAGTTCAACGAACATATTTATCCCAAGGTGTTCAAATCGCCGATAAACATATTGAAATTATCGTTAAACAAATGACTTCTAAAGTACAGGTTTTAAATGGTGGTGACACAACCTTATTGCCAGGGGAAATTTTAGAAATAAACCAAGCCTTATTGATAACTAAAGCAGCTTTATTAGCCAATGAAGAACCACCGTCGTATAAACCTATGCTTCTGGGTTTAACAAAAGCATCTTTAAATAGTGATAGTTTTATTTCTGCGGCTAGCTTCCAAGAAACGACTCGTGTTTTAACTGAAGCCGCTATTGAAGGTAAAAGAGATTGGTTAAATGGATTAAAAGAAAATGTTATTATTGGTAGATTAATACCGGCAGGGACAGGGTTCAATAGTTTTGAAAATTTAAAAAAAGTGCATAATGAGAAAATTAATAATTTATTAATTAAATCGTCTTCAGAAAATCGATTCAAAGAATATATTTTAAAAGTTCGGTCAGAAACAAATTAAATTTATTTACTAAATTTTGAAGTTTTTGTTGAAATATAGTATCCTATATAGCACGAAATTTTGTAAATAAAAAGCAAAGCACTTCAAGTAACTAGATAAATTTTAAAAAAATTAGAAAAATTATGGCTCGATACACTGGAGCAAAATTACGAATAACTCGCCGCCTTGGTGATTTGCCTGGATTAACAAGTAAAAAACCAAAAACAACACAAAGACCAGGTCAACATGGGGCAACGCAAAAAAAATTAACTCAATATGCACTTCGTTTAGAAGAAAAACAGAAATTGCGATTTAACTATGGGTTAAGCGAAAAGCAATTAATGAACTATATTAGACAAGCTAAAAAAATTAAGGGAGCGACTGGAAATATTCTTTTGCAGTTATTAGAAATGCGATTAGATAACATAATTTTCCGATTAGGTATGGCACCGACTATTGCATCTGCTAGACAAATTGTAAGCCATAAGCATATTACGGTTAATAACTCTTGTGTTTCAATCCCAAGTTATCAATGTCAACCAGGTGATACAGTATCTATTAAAGATTCCGCAACCTCAAAACAATTGGTAACAAATAACCTCGAATTGCCTGCTTTATCAAACATCCCTCAAAATTTAGAATTTGATAAAAAATCCTTAACTGCTAAAGTCTTAGGAATTATTGATCGTGAATGGATTGCACTAAAACTAAACGAGCTTTTTGTAGTCGAATATTACTCGCGAAAAATTTAAAAAGATTCAGTTTTACTTTAAAAATAGATCAATTTACTACAAAGTTATTTAGTTCATTAAAAAATTTACACAATCTATGACATTAGTTACACTCGGAGAACTGTTAGATGCCGGAGTACATTTTGGACATCAATCAAGTCGTTGGAATCCAAAAATGTTTCCATACATTTATACTGAACAAAATGGAATTCATGTAATAGATCTTGTACAAACCGCAAGACTATTAAATCATGCTTATAATTATGCTCAAAAAGCAGCAAAAGAAGGTAAAACTTTTCTTTTTATTGGTACAAAAAGACAAGCGGCTAATATTATAGCGGAAGAAGCTAATAAATGTGGAGCTCATTACGTAAATAATCGTTGGCTTGGCGGTACTCTTACTAATTGGTCCACAGTTCAAGGTCGGGTGGAATATCTTAATAAATTAAATCGACAGGAATTAAGTGGGGAACTAGATAT
>MDSW01145313.1_pt1 | contig 13465 bp, 6 predicted proteins | sample 811171 | NCBI WGS metagenome assembly MDSW01 (sample SAMN05326641, study PRJNA326480) | marine metagenome | isolation source: seawater | place: Atlantic Ocean: North West | collected 2012 | reverse complement strand
TCCTCCTCCTCCTCCTCCTCCTCCTCCTCCTCCTCCGCGCGTGCCTCGACCCTGGCGGACTCGCGCTCGACGTACCCGTCCTGCGGGCTCGAGCAGAGCACGACGTGGCGGAACAGCGCGAGGCCGCGCGGTTCCCTCGCGAGGCGGTACAGGTAACAGTCCTCCGCGCGCGTCGCGTCGGCGAGCGCCGCCTCGCGCAAGCACGTCGCGCGCGGGCGGAGGCGCCGGAGCGCCCGCAGGCCCAACGCGAACGGAGAGCAAGAGACGGAGAGCGCGCGAGAAGACCCGCCGAACGGAGAGCACGAGCGCTCGCGACCGGAGACGGGGACACACCTCGCGGTGCAGATCGGGGAGGCGTAGCCCAGGTGCGGCCCCGAGATGCTCAGGAAAAAGTGCAACGCGTCGAGAAACGGCGCCATCGCGGGGTGCGCGAGCGCCGCGCGAACGATCAAGCACCCGAGCGAGTGCGCCGCGAAGGAGACGCGAACCCGCGGGAGGGCACGCGGAGACGAAGAAACGACCGACGCCGCCGTTCCCGCCCGTCCACCGTCCACGGCCGGATCCTCCCTTCGGTCCTTCTCGTCTTCGTGAAAAGGGAACGGTTCGTCGAACGCCTCTTTCGCCGCGCGCGCGGTTTCCTCGGCGAGCCTCGCGCCCATCTCCGCGACGCTCGAGGTCGAGGTCCGCCCGCGGTTGCTCGCCGAGACGACGCACGTCGCGTGGGGCGCGACGAGCGCGAGGTGCGCGCGAACCAGGCGGAGGTCCTGGAGCGAACCGTCGAAGCCGTGCACGAGCACGACGAGGTGCGGCGAGGGAGGCGACGACTCGGACGACTCGGACGACTCGGACGCGTCCTCGGTCTCCTCGGTCGCCGTTCGACGCGCGCGAGGCTCGGACGTCGCGAGGCCGTTAGGCGCGCCGGAGCCTCGTACCGCGCCGCGAGCGCTCAGGCGCCCGCGCCGACGCGACGTTCGCTCCGCGCGCTCGACCTCGGCGGGGTCGGGGGGGTCGGGGGGGTCGGCCGACGGGTTCGCCGACGAATTCGCCGACGATTCGCCACCCGGAGAACACCCGAGAACGCCTCCTCCTCCCGCGCCTCGGGACCCTCCGACCCCGTCCTCGGGTTCTTCCTCCCCTTCCTCGGGGGAGACCGCGAGCTCGGCGGGGTCGACCGCGCTTCTCGAGAGCGTCTCGTCCTTCGCCGCTTCGCCCACGACCACCTCCGTGGCGACGATGGGCACGTCCCAGGGCGCGCCGTGGAGGTCGTCCTCGAAAACCGCCCGCCGCCGAAACCCACCGCGGGAATCGGAATCGGACCCCCCGAGGCCGCCGCCGAGGCGCGACGCGAGCGCGGCGAGGCGCGAGCGAGAAGACCCGCCGGCGGCTTCGGAGGCGCCGCCGCCGCCCACCCGGTACGCGTCTTCTCTTCTGGAGTCGGTCGCGGTTCCGACGCCCGAGCGGAAGGCTCCGAAGAAGGCTCCGAAGGCGGACGCCTTCTTCTCGTCGCGCTCGCCGTCGCGCATGCGACGGCGGCGAGCCTTCGCCTCCCGCGTCGCGCCCTCGAGGCCGCACACCGGACGCGACGATTCGTCTTCCGCCGACGGCGACGCGGACGACGCCGACGCGGACGACGCCGACGCGTCCGCGTCGCCGACCACGCACGCGAACGCGTCGGACGCGTCCCCCGGGTTCGGGTCCTTCGGAGGACCTCCTTCGGACCCGTTCTTCGCCCCTCTTTGTTTTTCGAAACCGAAACCCGAAACGCCGCCGCCGCCTCGGGATCCCCCCCGATCGAAATCCCGTAGCGCCGCGAGCTCGGCGTCCGCGCCGCGGCTCGCGACGCGCACGCGCCACGGCGCCCACTCCTCGCGCCGCGCCGAGACCCACGCGGCGCGCAACGCCGTGAACGAAAACGCCCGCGCGGCGCGACGACGCGACGACGACGTACTAGCGGAATCGAGCGACCCGTCGCCCGACGCCGAGGAGGCGACGTCGTCCTCCTCTCCGAGCGACGCCGCCGCCGTCCCGGGGGTCGCGACGCGCGCGAACGCGGCGACGGCGCATTCGCACTGCGCGAGGTGCGCCTCGTCGAAGAGCAGCGGGAGGTACGCGTAGTCCACGAAGGGGGCGGTGGCCGAGCGGCTCCCCGGCCCGCCGAGCTGCTCCGCCGGTCTCGCTCCCTCGGCCTCTTCTCCCTCGGCCTCGCTCGTCGCGGAGCGTTGAACGACGACGTCCGCGCGTCGCCGCGCGACGACCCTCATCGCCGCTCGGCTCGGCGCGGGCCCGGGTCCGTCCGCGTCCGCGTCGTCCGGGATGGGCGCGCGGAGGAGCTCGAACTCCAGCGCGACCGTCGACGGGACCGAGGGACTCCGAGGCGTTCCGGGTTTCGCGCGCGGAGGTGGACGCGCCGGTGCGGAACCCGCCGCCGCGTCGTCCTCCTCAACCTCGTCCTCGCGTTCGGCGGCGACGCGCGTCGCGAAGCGCACGAGGCGGTCGACGGGGAAGCTCTCGCGCGCGTACATCACGGGGAACGCGCGCGTGGTGTACCTCCCCGGGGCGACGTCCGAGGCGTCCGCGGAGGAGGCGCGGGCGCGGGCGCGGGCGTCTCCCCATCGCGCGCCTTCGAGGACCTCGCCGAGGGGTGGCGCGCCGGAGGCGAGCGCGTCATCATCGTCACCGACATCCCCCCCGCACGAGGGAACCTGCTTCTCGCGGCGGGCGGCGGGCCGAGGTCGGCCGACCGGCGTCGAGTCCACGAGGGCGAAGCTCCGGCGCGCGTCGTCGCCGTTCAGGGCGACGCAACGCACCGCGTACCAGCCTCGCTCGAGGAGGTCCAGGTTCGCGAACGCGCGCAAATGCACGTGCACGTCCACGCGCGTCGCGGGCGGGGGGGAGGCGGAGGCGCCGCCGCGGGAGGGGGCCGGGGAACCCATGCGCGGCGCGCGCGCCGCCGGGGTCCCGCGCCGGGGGTCCCGGCGGGGGAGCCGCGGCGAGTGCCGCCCGCGCCGCGCGGGTGGTGTGACCGCGCGCGACCCACCTTCGTCGCCCTCGAGGCGCCCGAGACGATCGAACGCCGCGACCCGGGTGAGCGGTGGCCGGTTAAAGGATACTGCTTGCAGTCTGTCCCTGCGTAGGCTCACGTGACCGTGATGACTGTACGCGACGCCGTCGACTCGTGCGTTTTTTTCCGAGTGTCGGGTGTTCTGGGGCGAATCGAGGGTTCGCGAACGGTGAAGCGAACCGTGCCACCGCCGTTGGGTTTTCTCGCATTTCATTGGTCGTCGGGATATCCTGGGTGGGGATCGATCGTCCCCCGTCCGCCTCCCCGCGCGCCCGCGCCGCGCGCGCGCCATCTCCGCACCCGCACACCGCACCGACCGAACCACCGCTCGCAACTCAAAATGGCCGCCATGACCGTCACCGCGCCGGTGCGTGCCCCGACGAGATCGAGCGCGCCGCGAGCCCCGGCGCCGCGACTCGCGCGCCCCGAAGATGCGCGGGCGTCGCGTTCGTCTCATCAGGCGCCCCCCGAACGCGCGCCACCCCCCCCCGGCCTCGATCGCGCGCCCGCCCCGGGCCTCGTCTCGCCCCGGCGGTCGATCCGCGCGCTCGCGCTCGCTGACCTCGATTCCCACCTTCCGCTCCCCCCCCCGTCTCGCAGCTCGCGCTCTCCTCCAAGGCTCGCGTCGGCGTCCCCGCCAAGCCCGCGAAGGCGGTTCGCGCCGTCAAGGCCGCCTCCCCGGTGGCGAAGATGGGCGACGAGAAGGCGAAGGCGGCGTCCGTCGCCCTCGCGGTCGCGATCGCGGTCGCCGCCCCCGCGTTCCCCGCGCGCGCCGACCTCACCTCCGACCTTCTCGCCAAGACCGAGGCGAACAAGGAGCTCAACGACAAGAAGCGCGCGGCCACGTCCAGCGCCAACTTCGAGCGCTCCCGCACCGTCACCGACGGCGTGTGCGAGTTCCCCAAGAACTTCTTCGGGTGCGAGATCGCGTCCAGCAACGGCGGCGTCAAGTTCCTCTCCGACGACAAGGACATCGAGTGCGAGGGCACCCGCGACGGCAAGGTGTGCGCCTCCAAGGCCCCCGGCTCCTTCCCCCCGGTCTTCGGCATGTAAATCGATCGTCTCTTTCCCGTAGGCTTCCATTCCGTAGGAGAGACTATATTGACGATCGAGGACGAACGCGCCGCGCCGAGGGCTTCGCGACGGGCGCCCGCGGGACGCGCGGGGCTCGGGATCGGAGGGGCGGCTGAGGAGAGAGCGGGCGGGAGCGGGCGAGCGAGAGCGCGCTAGACGACGCCGTCTGTTGTCATGGAGAACACGGCCCGAGGGGTCGCGACGATCAGGAAGGAAGCGAGGGGGGGTCCCGCCCCGCGCGCATCACCGTCGTTTCTCTTCTCCTGAATCATTTTGTTTCTCATGATCGAGCGGCGTGAAACTTTTGTTACAGTACACAGTGTCAGTCGGCCCGGGCTCCTCGGAAAATTGGGAAAATTTCTCGTCGCGGTCGCGCCGTCGTCACACGCGCCCTCGCCCTCGCCCGGCCGCGCTTCCCTTCCTTCCATGGGGAAGCTGAAGAACTACGACTGCCACAAGCAGAAGTACTACGTCCCGCAGACCAAGCCCAAGTGGGCGGTGCTGAACCTGAAGCAGGCGGCGAAGAAGGTGGACAAGGAGAAGAGCGCGGCGAAGAAGCAGACGCTCGGGAAGAAGGCGAAGATCGCGCTCAAGCTCGCGAACCGCAAGGGCGGGCGCGGCGCGCGGAACCCGGCGAACCCGGACTTCCAGAAGAACCTTCAGAGGGTGCGCGGCGCGTCCCGCGTCCCGCGTCCCGCGTCGACGAACGGCGGCGTCTTCCGGCGCTTTCGGGTCCCGCGCGACTTTTCTCCGGGTGGCGCCGCCGCCGCTCCACGACGCGCGCAAAATACCTACCTCCGCCTCCCTCCCCTCCCCCGCCGCTCCCCCCGCGTCCTGACCCCTCCCCCCTCCCCCTCCCCCCCGTTCGCAGGCGAAGAACCTCAAGAAGGCCAAGCGCGCCGGCCGGCAGAGCGGCCGCCGCAACTGATCGGCGGCCCACTCGCGCGCTCCCCCCCCGGACCCGGAACCCCGCGGGCCGGGCCCCCGTCCTCGATGCCCCGCACGCGCGAGCCCCGAGGGGGGCCTACACCGCGCCCCGCGGAATCCTCCGGGCCCCCCCAGGGAAAGAAACCGCGAAAAGAAGACCCCCCCAGAGGGGGGTCTTCTTCATCGGACCTCCCCCCGGACGTCCACCGGTTCGCCGCGCGCGTCGCGGTCCACCTCCGCGAGGCGGCGTCCGCGGCGGGCGTGGAGTGGCGCCCCGACGAGATCGCCGCGGGGTTCCAACGCGCCGTCGCCGGGTTGCCCGACGGCGAGATGAAGGCGGCGCTCGAACGCGCATCCGACGCCGCGGCCAAATCGGTGCGCGACCGCGCGACCGAACGCTTCGCCGCCGACGACGTCACCGACCCGGGCTACCGCGCGCTGCTCGAGGACGCGGAGTCGCCCTTACTCACCCGCCGAGACGCGCGGATGGCGGGGTGGATCGCCCGCGCGAGCGCGAAGCGCGTGGACGTGGGCGCGCTCGACGGCGACGCGCTCGCGCGCGAGTACTCGCCCGACGCGCTCGCGGAGGAGACGGAGACGCGGCTCATTCGCGCGTCGTTCGACGCGCCCTCGTGGATCGGCGGGGACGAGCACGAACGCCGCGAGCTGGAGCGAAGGCGCGAGGACAGCCTGGAGGATATCGTCGACGCCGCCGCCGCGATGGTCCGCCGGTTCGAGGCGGTCGGCGACGCGGAGCGCGCGGCGAAAAAGAAGGACGAGGCGGGGAACAAAAAACGCGAAAAACAAAAACGCACGCCGGAGCAAAGAGACGCCGAGCGCGAGGACGCGCGGAGGGCGGACGAGGTCCTGAAGCGCGTCCTCGCGTACGCCGCGCTGCGCCGCGGCGGCGACGCGGTGCCGTCGTACGACGAGGACGACGGGTGGGACCCCGCGTCGGGCGAGGCGAGAAGGGCGAGGTTCGACGGAACGGTCGCGCCCGCCGGGGATCGAACCAAGGACGCCGCCGCTCGCGTCGTCACGCTCAGGCACGCGTTCAGACGAGCGACCAAGGCGACGAGGGAGGTGGCCAAAGCGAAGCCGCTGGAGTTCAGGGACGCGAGGTGTGACGCCGCGCTCCTGTGCGGGGACGAGCGGTGGCGCCTGGTGCGCGTCCTCGCCGAGGAGAAGAAGACGCGGCGCGAGCGAAGGGACGACGAAAAAGACAAAGACGCCGCCCGAGAATTAGACGGCGACGCGGGAACCGAACAGATGCGCGACTACGAGCCCGCGGACGCGCCGCTCTTGGACGCCGCCCTGGGGCTCGCCGGGTTCGACGACGCGTTCGAGAAGAAGGTAAGAAAAGCGCCGAATAAGCGATCCCGGGCGGGGCGGGGGGTGGCTGAAGCGGGGCAAGCGCGACGGCGCCGTCCGGTCGCGTCGCGCGCGCCCCCGCGTCTCGTCGATTTCGGCGATTTCGGATGTGCTTCTTTTTTTTCCCGTCGTCGCGTCGCGACTCCGAACGTTGCGCGGACCGTTCCCGCGCTCTTACCCCCGCGTCGCGCCGTTCATGCGCGAACGCGGTCTTTCCAAAAGCGCGACACGAACGTTGGATTCATTTTAGGACACCTCCGCGAAACACCGCGGAGCCTTCCCCCTCAAAACACTGGCACGTTGTCGACCTTCGAGATGTCTTCTGTCATTGTGCCCGGGGGCCACATGCTCGTTTTGTTTGTATCGACGCCCGCCGGGTTTTCCGACGTTCGGGCGTCTCACACCCGAACATCACACGCCCCCGCTCGCTCGAAAAAAACCCTCCCTCACTCTTCGCTTCACACGACTATTTTCCCTTCGCAGATGGTCCGCGGCGGGATTTGTTCGTTCGCGGCGCTTTCGAGCGCCGCCGCGGGGGGCTCGGCCGTCTCGGAGAGGCCTCCGTTTTTGCTTCCCCCGTTCGACCCGGGCGCCGACCCGGCGCTGACCGCCGCCGACGCCGCCGCGTTCCGCCCCGACGCGACCCTCCAGGACATCGCGTCGGCGTACGAGCGCGCGATCGTGGGCGACGGCGCGGGCGCGGAGGCGCTCGCGCTCGGCGGCGATTCGGACGACGAGGAACCCTTGGCGGAGGATGACGATTTCGTCGCCGCCGAGATTCGCCACCTCGACGCGTACGTCGCGCTGATCGCGCTCATCCGCGACGCCGCGCGCCTCGCGTCCGCGCGCGGCGACCGCCGCCGCGCGGAGGACTACGCGCGGTTCGCCGCGCGCTTTAAGTGCCCCGCGCCCCTCCTGATGATGCTCCCCGCTCATTTGGCGGCTTCCGATGCGCGCGCCGCGAGCGTCGAGTTGGCGGCGGCGGAGGAGGCCGGGTGGCGCGAGGCGCTCCGCGCGCACGAGGAGACGCGCCGCACCCTCGCCCCCGAGGAAGGCCGCCGAGGTGAAGGCGGCGGGGACGAAGGTGAGGATGGTGACGGCGGGCTGGGCGGGTTCTTCCTGGACGTCACGCCGGGGGACGAGCGCGCGGAGGTGGAGCGCGCGGCGGCGCTGGCGGAGGCGCTCGGCGCGAGCGACGCGGGGGCGGGGTTGCGCGGCGACGCGCTCGACGCGGAGGAGGAGGCGGACCTCGCGGCGATGCTCGCGCGGAACCGGGTGGCGCTCGGGATCGGCGGGGGCGGCGGCGGGGAGGGGGACGTCCTCGCGGGGCTCGAGCGCGAGGAGGAGACGCTCGAGCAGATGAGAAGAGCGAGCGGGAGGGGATGATGATGAGACGAGGAACCGGAGGAGTTTTTCAGCTGCTCTTTTGCTCTCACCCGCCGAGGGATGCTCTCGATTCAACGCGTCCGACGCGGCATCCGTCGTCCAAGCGCGTCGTCATCAACAAAGCCGTCGTACGCATCGAAAAAGTTGGGCACGTGATCTTTTTTGCAGACTGATTCCCCATATATTTTTTGCGATTCGAGACCCAAAATCCAATGCGCCTTGGATCCTCGCGGGGTGTTTCTTTTTCTCCTCGCGCTCGCATCTTCTCGTCCTACTCGCCCCCCCCACCCCCTCCCCGCGCAGTGTCGGGCGCGCGCCTCGCGTCGCTTCGCGTCTCCGGGCCCGGGAGCGGCTCGGTCTCGCGATCGGCGCGGGGAGGTTCCGGCCGCGCTCGCGCGTCGGGCGTCGGCGATGGCGCCCCCCGGCTCGGGCGCCTCTCGGCCCCCCCTCGCGGGGAGGGCGCACGAGCGCGGTTCCGTGGGCTCGGGCCTGAGCGCGCTGAGCGACGGGAGCCAGGGCGGCGCGGCCGCCGGGTCCTCCTCTCGCGCCGGCGCCGCGCCCGGTCGGCGCCGGCGCGGCAGCCTCGCCGAGCGCACCCGGCGCGGCCTCCGGCGCGTGCGGCGGTACGTCTCCCGCGGCCGCGGCGTGGACAAGTGGGCCATCGCGGCGTGGATGCTCGTGGATTTCTGTTGGTGTCAGGAGCAGGAGGCGGGCGTCCTCGCGGCGTTCCTCATGTTCGTCTTCATCGTCGGCAAGCTCTTCGCCTCGCACTTCTTCGCCGCGGACGACTCGGCGCGGCGCATCAACCCGCACGAGGCGACGCACTGCGTCGCGGTGTTGCTCTGGGCGAGCGGGAACGTGTCCTGGATGTGGATGGAGTTTGGTCAGGCGAGGGAGCGCCCCGCGTCCGATTACTACGGCCCCGGCGCGCCGAAGGACGACTGGTGGCGCTTCAGGTCGTTCAGCCTCGTCGCGTTCGCCACCGCGTTCGCCGTCGAGCTCGCGTACTTCGCGTGGCTCAGGCACACGCCCCTGTTCGAGAACGACTGGGTCTCGAACCCGCTCACCGCCAATCTGATCGCCAGGCACCAGCGGAGGCTGAGCCAGGCGAGCGGGGGAAGCGACGAGAGCCGATCGAGCGCGGGGGTGGGGGTCCGGGAGAGGGCGTCGGAGTCGGGAGCGGTGGGGGGTGGGGGACCGGGGGCGGGGGCGGGACCCGGGGTCGGCGTGAGCGGCGCGGGGCGGGGGGGCGCGCGGTGGGATCCGTTCCACCCGGCGAGGGCCAAGGGCCCCGGCGGCGGCTTCGGGCCGGGGACCGGGACCTCGGCCACCACCGGCGACGGGGCGTCTTCGATGCTGAGCTCGGAGACGAGCGGCGGGACCGGGGCGGGTCCCGGCGGCGGGGCCGCGCGGGGGCACTACGGCGCGACGGAGAGGGATCCGTTCCTCGACCCCGACATCGACCACGAGATGACGACGATCTTGCCTCGGTTCCCTCAGTACTTCAAGACGTGGGACGATTACGAGTCGGTGGCGATCATGATCTGGATCGTGAAGGACTTCTGCTGGATCTTCTGCACCAAGTTCACGCACCACTTCCACGACCGCGTGATCCAGCTCGGGCGGTGGGCGTGGGGGGTGACGACGGTGGCGCTGCTCTTGCTGCACGTGGACTTTTTCGTCGCGAGCTTCACGCAGACCAGGGACGACGTGGAGTGGGTGAATTATTTCTGCCTCCTCCTCTGGGCGTGCTCGCAGAGCCTCTGGGCCTTCGGAGAGATCTTCCTGTACGAGTCGGTGATCAAGCGCGAGCCCGTGTTCGAGGAGCCGGACGACTACGGGAACCTGCGGTGGTACGCGGGGTGGTTCGCCTTCGCCGCGGTCGGGACGCTCTACGCGTACTGGATCGGGAAGTTCCTCTGGGGGTGCGTAATCGACGACTGGGACGCGGGGGAGGACGGCGAAGGAGGCGACGGCGCGGGGAAGGAGGGGTTGGGGGCGACGGAGGGAAGCGAGGGAGAGGCACTCCCGACGGCGGAGGAGAAGGTGAAGCTCGCGCAGGCCCTGGACGATTCCGCGAGCGTGATGGGGCAGTGATATGTAGCGCGACGTAGAAAGAAAAAGAACGAATATTATTTTCGAAAGTAAAAAATACCCCGGCGTACGTACGTATCGTTTCGTCTCGGTCCCTCTCACGCGGGCTCGGGGACGGGCGCTCCCTGTGTTTCCGCCTCCTCCTCCTCCTTTGGCGCGAGCTCCTCGTCCACGACCTTATCCTCGATCGGCGGCGGGCTCCTTCCCTTGGCGACGTCCCACCCCTTCCTCCGCTCGCGGTCCACCGGGCCGTCCGACACGAGCGAGTAGATTTTGTTCCTCGTCGCGAAGCTGTTCGTCGTGAGCATGCGGTTCATGACCACCGCGACGCTCAGGCGCTTCGCGAACCCCTCGAACCGATCCCCCTCTTCCATGACGATATCCTGCATCCGCACGTCGAACGCGTTATCGACCAGGGTGAGCATCGCGTCGCCGTACGTCACCGACGTCGGACCGTTGCCCCTCAGGTCCCCGACGCGAACCACCGTCCACGTCCACGTCTTCTCGTCGTCGCCGTCCCGCTCCGCCATCTCATCCCGCGCCTCGGCGATCAACCGCTCCGCCTCGAGCCACTTATCCAGCGGCGCGCCGCCGTCGCTCGCGGCCTTGCCGATGATGCCGGTGCCGACCTTGGTCTTGCGGTTCATGAACTTCCACGGGTCCTCGTCCCTCCTCTCGACGCCGATGTGGCTCAGGAGGACGACGCGGCGGAGGCGCGGGCACTTGCCCTCCGCGACGTCGTCCACGAAGCGCCTCGCGCTCGCGAGGAGATCGGGGGCGTACTCGTTCGCGAGGATGACGTGCGTCGCGTCCTTCAGGAGGGCGTCGTAGGCTCCGGCGTCGGAGGTGTTCATGCACTCGACCGCGTCGAGCGCGGAGAGGCAGTCGATCATCGGGCGATCGGGGTACAGCAGATCCTTCGCCATGGCGTCCAGGGGGTTCCGCACGCCCTCGTAGCACGACCCGGGGAGGATCGCGACGACGCGCGTCCCCGCGCTCCGCGCGTTCTTCGAGAGCTGGTCCACGCTGCACTGCGCCACGCGCTCCTTGCACCCCGCGACGAGGATGGTGTCGCGCTCGGGGTCCACCACCGCGCGCACCACGCGAGGCGGGGCGCCGCGGACGGAGGCGCCGCGGACCCCGGCGCCGCGGACCCGGCCGCCGGGGAGGCGCGCGCCGCCGAGGAAGAAGGCGCGCGGGCGCGACGCGGCGACGAGGGAACCCGCGGGCATGGCGGCGGGCGCGGCGAGAGGCAAGGGAGGGGAGGTGGTCGGCGCGAAGCCGGGAGTGGCAGGCGGATGGATGGAGACGGATGGACGGGGCGACGACGGGTCCCCAGCGGTTCGCGCGCCAGCTCAGCAGAATCGTCGTCTGAACGGTGCGCCCGACGATCGAGCGCCGGTCGAGTCGTTCGCGCGTCGCCGGTCGGAGCTTTTTTGTTGGAGAGAAGAGCGGGGACGAACGCCGTCGACCGGGGCTTGGAAAAAAAATCCCCCGATCATCACATCTGCCCGACCCTCCTCTACGCGCAATCACCCTCGATCGCGCTCTGCGCGCAGTCGAAACGCCGCGGGTTCTCGCGAAACGCTCTCGCTTTTTGGCCGAACGCACACGTGCGTTCGGTAACAACGACGACGCGCGGCGGCGCGTCTCGCGCCCGCGCCTCTCCTCTCGGGTTCGCCCCGGACCGGGACTCCGGGCGCGGACGACCGCCCGGGAGGCGCGGCGTGGGGGCGCTCGAGGATGTCGTCTTCGCACGGCGTCGGGTCCGGCCCCGGCGCGCCTCCGCGCGGCACCTTCGCGCTCTGGGCGATGCTCTGCGTCGCGGTCGTCGAGTGCGTGCTCGGCACGGGCGTCGTGTTCGGGTTCAGCGCTCTGCAGCTCGCGCTCGCGCGGGAGGGGACGTACGCGGAGCTGTGCGAGGCAAGCGGCGCGGGCCCCGGGGCGCTCGCGAGCGCGGGCGGGTGCGAGGCGCAGAAGCTCCGGTTCGCGTTCGTGTACTCGGTCGCGACGGCGGCGTTTCAGGTGTCGATGATGTTCTGGGGCTGCTTACTCGACCTGCGCGGCTCCGCGTTCGTGCGCGTCGCGAGCGCGGGGTGCTCCTGCCTCGGCGCTCTGCTCATGGCGGCGGCGAACTCGCGCGCGTTCGACGCGTTCGCGCCCGCGGCGGCGCTCATGGGCGTCGGCGGCGCCGGGTTTTTCTTCAGCCACTTCGTCCTCGCCGACCACTTCAGGCGCCTCGGGCGATTCGGCATGGTCCACGCGCTGCTCAACGCCGCCATGGACGCCGCCACGGTCACCTTCTTCGCCGTGGAGCTCCTGGAGGCGCACGCCGGCGTGAGCACGAGGACGAGCTTCTGCGCCCTCGCGGTCGCGTACGCCGCGTTCGCGCTCGCGACGCCTCTGTGGGGAGCCCTCCTGGAGCCCGCCGCCGACGGCGCGGCGGAAGCCTCCTCCTCCGAGGGCTCGGGCTCGCTCCGGGAGGAAGCCTCCTCCGACGAGGAGGCCCTCGCGCCCAGGCCTCTCTCGGACTTTTCGTCCACGGACGACACGGACTCGGACTACGCGACGCCGCTGCTCGACGCGACGCCCGACGGGACGCCCGACGCGACGCCCGACGCGACGCCCGACGCTCCTCCGCCGCTTCTTCTCTCCTCTCGGACTCCCTCGGGCGCTCCTCCTCCGTCGCGGCGCCTCCCTCCCTCGGCGCTTCCGTTTCGCGCGCAGCTTCTCACGCCGCACTTCGCGTGGCTCGCCGTGTGGTCTTTGTGCGCCACCTCCCGCGTCCTTTACCTCCTCGGCACCGTCCAGGCCCAGGCCAGGCACGCGGGCGGCGAGCGCTCCGACGCGCGCGCCGCTCGTCTCGTGGAGACGTTTAATTCCGTCCTTCCGCTCGTCGCGTTCGCGACGCCGGCGTTCGGGGCTCTTCTGGACGCGCACGGCGCGGGCGCGGGGCTCGCGCTGGTGAACGTCCTGGGCGTCGCGTGCTACGTCCTGGTCCGGCTCCCGGGCGCCTCCGCGCCCGTGCTCGCGTACGCGTGCTTCGGGTGTTTCCGGGTGTGGAACTTCGCGTGCACGAGCGCGTACGCGCAGGGCGTCTTCGGGAACGAGTCGTTCGGGCGCGTGTACGGCCTGGGGGCGAACTTCTTCAACCTCATCGCGGCGGCGGCGCAGTACCCGCTCATCGCATTCGGCGCGCGCGCGCCGGACCGGGGGTACGCGCTCGTGGACGCCGCGCTCGTGGCGCTCGCGGTGCCCATGTTCGCGTTCCCGGCGTGGGTCCGGGCGCGCGTCGAGGGGAAGCGGGGAAGCGACTTTTTTACATTCTCGTCGAGGCGGCGGGAAGACGGGAAGGCGGAGGACGAAGACGACGACGAGAGGAGGCTGCTGGGGGAGGAGGACGAGGGCGGGGGTGGGTAGGAGACGCGAGGAGGACGAGAGGTCGTCCGGGGCGGGTACGCGAAGGAGACGCGAGCGACCGCGTCGAGCGAACGAGCGACCGCGTCGAGCGAACGAGCGACCGCGTCGAGCGAACGAGCGACCGCGTCGAGC
>MDSW01067286.1_pt1 | contig 13465 bp, 18 predicted proteins | sample 811171 | NCBI WGS metagenome assembly MDSW01 (sample SAMN05326641, study PRJNA326480) | marine metagenome | isolation source: seawater | place: Atlantic Ocean: North West | collected 2012 | reverse complement strand
ATTAAATTAAATTGTTCTGAAGTAGATAATTGAGTTTGTTTTACGTAATTCCAGGCAGCAGCTAAGTTTTCATTATAGTTAGTTTTGTTACCAGTTGCGTATTCATCTGGACCAACTATAGTCGCTTTGTCTTCATCTAAGAAAAAAGACATAGATTACTCCTGTATTTTTGATTTAATTAAATTTAAATCTAAGATTAATGGTACTTGTGTTCCTTTAAAAATATCAAAGTTTTTTGTCATGACATATCTAGGATTACCTTTAAATGGATGGTCTGTCATAGAAATCATGTATCTTCCATTACCTACTGCAACAAAAGCAGGATTAGGATTGTTTTTAAATATATCAATTGCTTTAGCAGCACCATCTCTTGATGCAGAAACACCTTCTTGATTACCTAGTGCTTGTTTAAATAATTCTGGATTATCTTTTAATTGATCTACTACATCTGAAAATTGACCTTGTTTCATCCAAGATGGAATAGAAATAAATGTATTGTTATATTCATCAATACCACCATAATTTCCATTTTTACCTGCAGCTAACTGTATAGCTTCTTTAAAAATTTTAGGTTTAAAAGTAACATCTGTTTCACCTTTAATGTACATTTCATAAGCATAAATATATTCAGCTGCTTCAATAATTGCATCATAGGTTTCTGGATTATTTGGAAAAGCCTCTCTAAATTCTGCAACATTTTTTTTATATGTGCTTTCAGATTTTTTAATACCTGGGTCTATTTTTTTATTTTTTACAATATCATAACCAGATACAGCTTTTTTAAAACCTTCTCCAAATACTCCTGTTTGATTTGCAAGTCCACCAATGTAAGCAAAGAATTTATTTTTTGGTGCTATTTCAGAAAATACACGTCCTGCATCTTTACCAAATGTTTTATTGATAGTTGCTAAAACTCTAACTAATTGATCTTTATTTCTATTGTTATCAAAAAAATCTACTAACTGCGCTTTTTCATCTTCAGTAAAAAATTTAGTTTGTATACCATAAAAAGATGATACCGCTTTTGCCTGGATTATTCTTTCGCTTATTGAATTAGACACTTCATCAAATCTATCTGGATTGTTTAATAAATCTGTAATTGGTAAAGAACCGATGTTATTAAACACACCAATATTTCTAGCTGTTGTTAATGGGTCCTTTTTTAGATTGGATGATATTTCATTATAAAAATCTCTAATTACTTCTGATCTTAAAACAGTTTCTGGAGTTGCACCTTCTTTTAATCTGTATGCTGCACTATTTGCTTGTTGTAATTCTTGATAGTTCATAGTTTTTAATTCAGATAATACTTGTCCTTGAATTAAAATTTTATTAGCTCTTTGTATAGTTGCATCATCACCAACAGCTACTGCATTATTTATAATAGTTTCTAGTGTTGCAATATCTGGAATACTAAAATCATTTAGTTGACCTTCCATAACTTTTAAAGTTTCTTTAGCTGTTTCATTTGTAGTTTCTCTATTCTTACCTGCGTAAGCTTTTAGTTTTTCATAATTATCTAAATTAATTAATTTATTTTTTTTAGCATTAGCTAACCCTTGTTCTGGGTTTACATCTATTTCTCTTTTAGCCTGGTAAAATGCCATATCTTCAAAAGCACCTTGTTTAACTCCTACAGATTTAGGACCAAATAAATTTTCAAACTTTGATGAATTTAAAATATTATTTAAATCATTTAAGGCTAAATCTTTTATTTCTTGTGTCTCACCGTAGACAACATCTTTTTTTAATTTTTCAATATTTTCTAATTCTAGTGCTTGTGATTTTTCAATAAACCTTGCGTTAGAGTTTTTTCTAACAACAATACCATCTTTAATTTCTTGTTTTTTTAAATATGAGTCAAATAATTTTTTTGAAAATCTATGTTTAAAATTAGAACCAACATTTATTTTAGCTTTCTCTAATGCTAAAGTATAATAGTTAACTGCTTCATCTGGGTCTGCCATCATAGAAGCTTTTTCTACTGCCATAGATAAACCTTCAAAGTTTTCATTACCTTCTAATAATTCTCTAGTTCTTTCTAAAACTTCGTTTTCTGATTTTCTTGTTTCTATTTCTGCGTATAGTTTGGTAGCTGTTTGTGCTGCACCTTTAATAGCAGTTCCTATTTGTGCAGCTGTCGCCTGGCTAATTCTCATTCCAGGAGTTGTAGGTCGTTCAGCTAGTTCAGTTGTAGGTCTAACTTGTGTTTCATAAATTTTAATAGCCATACTAGATTACTCCTACTGTTGATGCGTCAGTTAAAAGACTCGATGCAGCTTTGAAGTAACTTGCAGTTTTTGCAACTCTACCTCTGTATCTTTCTACGTTAGCTTCTGCTCTTTGCATAATAGCATCATTCAATCCTTGATCTTTAGCAACCTCTGCATTGTATTTCATCATATCTCTATCAGTATCAATCATGATTTGATTTTCTAATGCTAAAGAATATGCTGAACCAGAGAACTCTACACCTGCTCCTGCAAAAGAAGTTTCTAACGCACCTTTTTGTTTTTCTGCAAAATAATCAAATTTTGGTAAGTCGTATTGTTGAAATACTTTATAACCTTGTTCAGCTTGTCTTTCTGTTAGTTGTGCATCTCTTTCTAAAAGACCTGCATTATAATTAGAAGCTTTTGCTGCTGCATCACCAGCTAATAAATCACCAAAAAAACTCATACTATTATCCTCGCATATCTAAAATAATCTGAACCATCTGGTCCGTAATACTTCATTAATCCTTCTTTTTCAAATCCTAACCACTCAGCAAATCTATGACCTAATTTAAAATTTGCTTTTACGTTAGTTTGTATTCTTTTTACTTTAGTAGTTTCAACAAGTATATCAAATTTTTGTTTAAAATTTTTAGCCATAGATACTCTACATTTCCATACATCTTTAGTAGCCATTACCCACCCTTCGGCTACACCATCCCACAGCATATAAATGCCGCCTGCCGCTATTGGATTATTATTCATAAGCGCTGTAAACGACATCCCAACTCTCTCTAAATACTGAGCATATTTTCTATGCTCTGGTTTTAAATAAAGTTCTTCGGCATTAAGCTGTTGGCTTAATATAAATTCTGCGTGCGATGACTTAAAAGGAATTATATCCATTAAGTGTCGTATAACTCCAATCTTGCGTAAATTGCTAAGATAGTCATAGGTAATGGTTGATCTTGTTTTACAACTACAAAACCATCAGTACCATAATCGCTTGGAAACTCTGTAGATTTATCACCTGTAAACAAAGGCACGGGTGCGGTCATTGCAGCAGAACTATCTCTAAATGGAATTATATCTAAACTACTTTCAGAGGGTCCTACTTTAGCACCTACAGTTTCAAAAAATCTAACTGAAACATCATAAATTCTTTTTGTTTTGGTTTGGTCAGTAACACCAGTACCTTCATCTATTCTCATTGTTTGTAGAATAGAGTCATAACCTAAACCAACTACTGCATCAGTTGTAGCATAATCTAAAGTTACAGCACCGCTGGTTACTACCTTATCTGGATGTGTTGCACCATTAATTATAATTTTAACTGTTTCGCCTTCTAAATGACTTAATCCAGATAGTGTAGTTGTAGAAGAACCAGAATAGGTTAATCCACTATCAACAAAATGTATTTCTTCTAAATCAGAACTAAAATCATAAGGTGTTAAGTATTCAACATATTTTTTAGTTGAACCATTAATTGTTCTTTCAACTATAACCCAAACTTGATCTTCGTCTGTATCAACATCAATAACTGCAACTGATTTACATTTTGCATCAATGCCGCCAAAGTCATGTTCGTGCCAGGCTACTACGTCTTGCAATCTGTTGTACGTCATACCAATTAATTTACCATCTGTTCTTACACACCAAACAATACTAAAAGGTTCTTGTTGGTAATCCATTTGTACAATTCCAGTTAAACTTATATTTTCAGAAAGTATGGTAAGGTCTGGTGCAATGTAACCATCTGTATCAAAGTTATAAGCTAGTTCTCTAATTTTTCTTTTAGCTCTTTGTAAAAATAAAGTTGAGTTACCAATTGAAATTCCATCTACTCCTGCAGAGCCATAGTTAGATTGTTTTCTAATGTTTAGGTTTGTTGGTGTTACAGGTGCAGAAGTTCCTCCAGACGTTACAGTAAACTCCCCTCCTGTTGTCATTACAATTAAAGTTCTTGTAGCTTTGATTGATGTAATTGCATTTACCTGGTTTGATGCAATTGTATAAATCATTGCTGAAGCATCGGTTGTAGCTCCATGGTAATTATCATCCATGTTTTCATAATCACCCGATTTAGAAAAAAATAAAGTTTGTGGTTGGTTAGTTGTACCAGCAAATACTAATCGTTGTTCAAAGAAGGTTACGCATCTTGGATGACCTGTGGTGTCAGAAAATGAACCCATTGCAAAATCATCTGTTGCGGAACCAGAAGATATAGCTGATACTACAGTTCCACTTACAGAAGTTGATGAAGTATATCCTGTAATTTTAACATGACCATCTTTGATATGAACTAATCTTCCTACATCCGTTGATAAAAAACCTTGGTCAGAGTTAACACCAGTTGTTGATGATAATGTTAATACAGTTGAAGCACCTTCTGCAGTATGTGAACTTGTCATAGTTGTAGATGTAGTATTATGTTCTTGGAAGGGACCATTTAAAAAATCAACTGTAGTTAGTGTCCAGGCAGTATGACCTGTACGAGATAATTTTCTAACAGCATGGTTGGGATGACATAAGTACATCACGTCAGCAGATTGTGCAAAATTAATATCAAATAATTCTGCTTCTAAATAAGGTGATGATATTTCGTATGCTGAACCACCAGATACTATTTGACCTTCATCTTTATAAAAACGAATATATTGATCGCCAAATTCTAATATGTAAGTTTGTGTAGTTGAAAAAGAAAAAGGAATAAGTCTTGTTGATTTAGAGCTATCTTTTACTTCTGCAACAAAATGCGTACCAGGTCTTCTAGTTACTGGACCATGTGGTTGAACAACAAAATTATTTATTTTTTTTCCAGAAGAAAAGTATTTTTGAAAATCAGTCCTGCCTTCCATACGAGGCGATAATTGTCCTGCAGTAAAGCTAGGTACGGAAACAAGAGTCTTAGCCATTATAACCTACTGTTTATAAAATCTTCTGAAGATATATTGTCTGTTGGTCCTAAAGTTGCATCTGTATTGTAACCTTCGCCAGCATCTGCGTGTCTAGCTTCAGATAATTTTAATTGATATTTTTCTGCCATTCTTTGTTGTAATGTTGCATTAGCAGTTACCGCATAAGCAATATCAGCAGCAAGAGCTGCAGAAATACTTTCTCTTAATAAAACATCCATTTCATTAGGGTCAGTAATTCTTGCTACGTAAACTATTTTTACGGTATCATCATTCGTTAAAATTTTTCTACCTTCTATTTTATAATTACTATCGTAGTTTTGGATTGCTAAAACTCTTAAACAATCTGAAGGTAAGGTATATTGTTTTGTAAATCCCCAGTCGGGTGTAGTAGTATCAGCAGCTAGTGATTGTCTTTTAATTGCTGAGTTCCATGGATGCGCACGTAAAACACTATCTTTAACTGTGTCATACCTTGCGTTACATAATCTGCCATTTTTAGAATTTTCTGTAAGAGATAAAATAGTTGAAGCACCTAATTGATTGAGTGCTGAGTTACAAATTTCTACTACACTAGCCATTTTGTTTGTTCTCCTTAATTATATACTTCCGTCTAATCTTCCTATCAGTTTCTAATGCAAAAATCTCTGCTTCTGTTCTTTCAAGTTTTGCATCAAAACCATGATGTATTTTAGCAGTATTTTTAAATCTATCTACTAAAACATATCTGTATACATAATTATCCTTTTTAAAATGTAATACAGGTTTTAATTTATCAATCTTCTTCATACTGTAGCAGGGGGATTGCTCCCCCTACTAAACTAACAATTACTCGTTACATCTAATCTCAACTACTTTTTCTTCTTCCATTCTAGTAGCACCAATTGCCATAGAATAGTAAACTTGTGTAGCATAAGATTTATCATTTCTTTCATCAATTCTAGCTTTTACGTCAGAACCAATTGCAAGTTTTACAGCATCTTCAGTAAACGCGAAGATTTTTCTATCGTCTGTATTAGTTGCATCGAAAGATAGTCTTGTAGACATGATGAACTGGAAACCCATAAACGAGTTAATATCACCTTGAGCAAGAGCTTTAACTGTGTTGAAGTCAGAGCTTTTTACTTCTGTAGTGTTTAACAAGTCTTGGATTTGTTTTGGACCACAAACGATGTACTTTTTGATTGAAGGGTCAACATCATTATTATCTAAGATGTATTTCGCTTCTAAAAGTTTCGCTACTGTTAGTCCATCAGTTTGGTTAGCAGTTGCACCAATTTTTTGTCCTGCTGGTAGAGCTGTAGTAGTTCCACCTGCAACACCTGTAGCTGCATCTGCATCAAAAGCAGTAATGATAACATCATCCATACTTCTACCCATAGCAGCAGCCGCAGCTTTTGCATAAGATGAAGTTGGGTCAATTAGCATTCTTACTTTGTCTAGGTCGTCTATCAAGTCAGCCCACTCGTAATCCGCAAGTGAAACCCGTCTTCTAGAGTGGGGTGTATCTACTTGTGGTGTAGAGCCGTGCCTTGTAGTTCTAGCAACAGCTGCTGTAGCACCGATTTGGTCGAAGAAAGCATTTTTTCCTCTAACCGTTTCGACATCAACAGCACTTCTTAACTTACTCCCCATTTGTTGAGCAAGCATAGTAACATTTGAAGAATATTGTTCTACAAATGCTGTAGTTATTTGAGTTGACATAATTGTCTCCTTCTATGTGTTAATGTTAAACTATCGGTTGATTGTCCTTACGGGTCGTCCTAGATTTTAAACCTCTCGGTTCGTTGTCTTTCCAACTGGCAAACGGGTCTTACGATTATCCGTTATACTTAATTTACTACTTTGAATTTAATTTTAAAGCAAGTAAATCTTGTACTTCTTGAACAGCTAACTCATGACCTGGATGGTTCTTATCCCAGTACGCAGAGCCTTTTTGTTGTAAGGATGCGATCTGTTTATCAATCTCATTAGGAGTCATATATTGCGCTCCTTGAGCTTGAACCAGTTGATCTTCGCCTAAATCGTTAGCAATATTAGCAAAAGCTTTAATAAACTCTGGATGATCTCCGATTTTGGTTCCATCTGATAATGTTAGATGTGCAAAATCTTCATTCAAATATTTATTAGCAACTGTATGTGCATGTTGTATTTTGTTGTCATACGCAGGACCCCATTCTTTTTTCAAAGATTGTTCTGCGTTCATACGACCTTGTTCTGATTTTGAATTTAAATCTTCGATATAATTTTGTGTCATATCATTATAAAAATTCATAATTGCTTCTGCTTGTTTAGGAAGTAAACCGTTTTTATGTGCTGCTTCTCTAAAACCTTTCAAAGCATTTTCATCAATGTTTGAATTTTCTTTTAAATCAAATTTATATTCATCTGCACTTTTAGGTCTGCCTAGTTTATCATAGACAGCTTGCCAATCTTCATCAGTTGCATATTTGTTTGGTACAGGAATTTTATCTGAACCAATCATTTTCTGTGCATGAATATATGATTTTGCTAATCCAGAAACATCTTGAATAGACTCTAAAGCTTTCTCAGCTTTTAAATCATCTGGTAAACTATCTTTCCAGTTTGCAATTTGTTCTTGAATTGGTGGTGTGTTGTTTAACTCTGTAACTTTATTATCAGACGCAACTTGCGGTTCCGCTACCTGGTTTTCGCTACTCATGTTATTCTCCTTTAGGGTTTTTGTTTATGATTGATTTAAGAAAAAGAACAACTTGTCTTTGTCCTTCTCTAAATGATGTTTCGTGCGGGTCATTTGAAAATGATGTGTTATGCACGTTACATCTTTTTTCTAAGTCTTCTAAAACAGTTTGTCCGTCTTCAGACTTAAAAACTCTTTGGTATGTTTTGGTAAGTTCAACTATATCTTTTTTATTCACCTAATACCTTTGCCAACGGTGCAGCCTTTTGTGCTATCTCAGCTTGCTGCATATCTTGCTGCATTTGCTGTTGTTGTGCCATTTGATTTTGTTGTTCTTGTCTAATCTGTTGTACTTCTGCTTTTGATTTTAAAACTTTTGCAGGAATACCTAAAACATCTTTAATATGATTAACCAAATTATCTGTATCTAAATAATCAAATACAGGAGCAACATTCTGTAAACTACCCATAATTTCTATACCTCTCATCAAAGCATTTAACTCACCAGTTTTTTGAGCTTTAGCAAGTGGTGATACGTATTCTATTTCTATGTTTTGATTACCAATGAAATCTGGAACTTGTTTAAATTTATTATTTCTAAGTAATATATTGAAACATCGTGTGATTAATGGCTGTAATAATTCAGATTGTAGTCTACCAAGCACGGGACCAAGTATTCTCATTTTTTCTTCGTTTCTTTGAATAACTTCAGTAGCTGTCATCTGTGGTCCTTGAACAGATATTAGTTGGTCAACAAAAAAGTTTTGTCTAATCGCATCACGTCTTTGTTCTTCCATTTGAATACCAACAGGATTGTTTGCACCAATATTTAATGGTTCAATTCTTTCCCTGGTTCCTGCTCTATAGTAATTTAATCCTCCAGGCACCGTTCTAATAGGCATCATGAACCCGTCATCTGGTACCATTAACGGTGGGTCAATTTGTTTTTGTGCAGCTTTAATAGAAGTTTTAGACATTAAGTTTAACATCTTAACGTCTGGCAACGCGTTCATTGCAGGACTTCTACCATAAATTTCATTAGAAGATTTTAAGTATCTAGGAACAGCATACGGAAAATCATTGAAACCTTTTTCAGATAATAAGAAACCAGAGTCTTCATGAACATAGCAAGATACAAATTTTTTATTTCCATATTCTTGTGATGGATAAACACTATGAATAATATTTACACTTTCATGCGGAGCTTTGTTAAATTTTTTAGTTAATTCTTCTGGTAGTTCTACACCTGGAAAAGCATTGTAAATGTTTTTAGCTTTCATTTTAAATTTACGAGTTAAGCTATCAACATTACCTTTTTCGTTTTCTGTAATATAAATTTCAGAAATATGAATATTTTTAAATCTGATTTCGTTCTCATCATCTTCTGATATAAACAGAGCTGCAGTACCAAATGCAATTAGATCATGGTACAATTCAAAAATTTCTTGTTGAAAATTACTTCTATTAAAAGCCTGGTTCAGAACTCTTGTACAATCTTCCAACCATTCCATCGCTTCGTCTTCCTGGTTTAATTCATCATTTTTATATTTTAAATAAAACCATGGAGATACTGTATTGGTTAACATACCATGTAATGATGCAGCTAATAATTCTAACGCATGTGTTGCTGTACCATCAAAAATTAATTCGTGTCTCTTATCACCTTTACTTCTGTTCTTGGTAATATCTGCTTTTCTAGGTAGCATATAATCTGCAACATCCTGCCAATGACTTTCCCAGTTTTGTCTTTCAGTTCTTAAAGAAGCATATCTCTCTAATATCATTTTAGCTTTAGGTGTAATTTGCATTTGTTCCTCCTACCCTAATAATTTTTTTTTAGATACTTCTGTGCTACCACCTAATCCTTGTGCGTCTGTAAGTATCGTTTGTTTTCGACCTTTTCTTTTTGTAAGTATTGTGTCTTGAGCTGCAGTTCTTTCAGTATCATAAGCTGAAGTTGCTAAACTTGTTTCTGAAGTTGTAGGTCCAGCAGGTGCTTGAGCAACCGCTTGTTTTTGTACTTGTGTTATAGTTCTTCTATCACCGCCAGTAGATTGTATTGGTCTTCCCATTGCATCTAATTTTCCTTCAGAACGTCCTGTTATATATCTTTTGTATTCATCAAACGTAGTTCCATAACCACGTTTACCTGCTACGTTTTGTAAAAAATAATCTCTATTAACTTCAAAAGATTTTTGTCTTGCACCTTGAAATAAATTTAATACAGCACCAAACATTCCTGGTATATTAGATTTAGGTACTTGATAATTTTGTAATTTACTTTCTCCAACAGATTTTTGAAAACTATCTCTAGCTTTTTTTACAGCAGCGCCAGATACATTAGAACTTGTATAAGAACTTGCACTGTAACTTTGTCTACCTCCACCAGAAGGTGTTGATGATTTAGTAGAAGATTTTGTAGAGGATGATTTTTTGCTACCACTACTATATGAACTTGCTGAGTATGATCGTCTTGCCATTTATTCTCCTAATAAAACTTTTTTCTTAATTGCTTCTTCATCTTCTGCTAGACCACCAGGACCTGTAAGGATAGTTGACTTTCGTCCTTTTCTAGCACGCATCATTTTTTCCATTTTTTCTTGAGCTTCCTTTTCTCTCTCCTCATCTTCAAAGCTTGGCGGCTCTGGAGCTGGCGGTGGTGGCGGCGGCGGTGCAGGCATTTTAGGTCTTATAAATCCCATAATTTAATCCTTATAAAATTTTATATTCTGATATAGCATTAGGAAATCTTTTATTCAAATTTTCTTGATTTGGCAACTCATCAATTGCAATTGCCATATATCTAAAGCTATCGCACGCATGACTCGACCAGTCATGGATTGGCTTGTTAGAGAACATTCTCATCTTCTCGTTATACTTTCTATGATAATGCCTTAGTGCATCTATCAAAGGTCGGCAGTTCTCCAGGTTAAAATAACATCTAGGAAAGATCATTTTAGCAGCATGAATACCGTCTTCTAAAGGTAGTTTAGGTAAAATTCTAAAATTTATACCTAGTTGATAAGCAACATCGCGCCTGGTTTTACCAATACTAAATTCAGTAACTTCAATATCGTGCGGTGCATAATGATGCTCGTAGATATAATCTTTCTGTTTTATGATGTTTACATAGTGCGGTAGACCTTCTCGATTGTTTTCGTAGTAGTCTATTATCCTAACTGTGTTACCCAGTAATTGATAAAATATGATAGCTGTTGAGTCTCCAACCCCTATATCCCAAACTGTATTAACTGGGAGCGCAGGGTCGTATTCAATAGATGTAATTCTATCCTTGTCTTCCGCTTGCTTGACCAGATTGCCATAGATGGAACCCTCGATGTTGGCAATCCAATCACACTCAAATTCTTGTTTATATTTAGCTTCACCCATTTGAGCTAGTGCTGCATCTAGTTCTTCTTGATCTATAATTTTAGTTTTAGATACTGGAGCTGTATAAGCTAACCACTTCTCATCTTTCATAGCATGCTGATATATTTCGTAAAAAAAATTCTGCATCCCAGCGGGAGTACCTATGAAATAACAGAAACCCTTACGATCTGATAGTGCAGGTCTTAAAATTTCATTCCAAAGTTTAGGGTCCACTTGTGCTGTCTCATCGATACACACCCCGTCCAGGAATATACCCCTTATACTTTCTGCATTTTCAGAAGATAATAATGTTATACGAGAACCATTAGGTAGGTCGCATCTTAATTCTGTCTCATTGTACTTAGTGCCAGGTATCTTAGCAGTAAATTGTTTAATATAGTCCCATGCGATGGATTTAGCTTGCTTATAAGTCGGAGCCACGTATGCGAACCTTGGGTTTGGCAAAGGGTGAATTAGCGCGGCTTTGATTAAATGATTTAATATACAAACTGTCTTACCAAATCTTCGGTGGCAGTTAAGAACAGCAAACCTATGTTGGTCTAGCAAGTCGTGAAGTTCTTGTTGTTGAGGTCTAGGTGTATATAATTCTATGTGCATTAGTGTATGGTTGGTATGGTGTCGAATAAACTACTTGTTGTTTTATAGCTCATGCCAGATTTAGTTAGCATGTAACTTGCAAAAGCTTCAGCAACATCAGAGTCTTCAAAACCATGTACATGTATAACTAAACTATTAGTTTCTTTGTCAACAAAAGCAAGTGTTGTTAGCGGGTCTTTTATCTTAGGTTTTTTCTGTGCCATAGTCTTTGTCTCTGTGTGTCTGTGTTAACAAGTCGGGATATATATATATTGCGACCTGCGACCAGTTTTGGGTGCATAGTGTCATTTTTGCAACACATTGTTGCATTTTTACATGCTATTAGTTGTATCTCAGATACAATACCCGCGCCAATCTTTTATTTATATAGTCTTTCTTGTTCTCTTTGTGTCCTGGTTGTGTGTTCTTGTTTTGTTCGATCTCCATAACACACGCGCGAGACTCTGTCTTCTCTAACAAAAAAACCAACATTCAAGCTTTCTTATGTTTATTAGCAAAGTTCCTTGCTGCTTCTTTACTACCGAAACCCCACTTCTTTAAAGCAAGAGCTAAACGCGTTGGCTCTCCGTTCTCTTTCTTCATTGGACCCGCCATACCTGCAAACCTCGCTGCAAAGCTCACTCGTCTCGGATTAGTTCCAGACTTAACTGGAGCTTTTAAATTGCTTCCTTCTTTTCTTTTGAAATAATCTCGACCCTTTTGAGTAAGTCCGCCTGTTTTGCTTTTGTGTTCTTTTTTCATTATGTTCTTTTTTTAGCAGTTTTAGCAGCTCTTGCAAATTGTTTTGCTGTTGGTCTTCCTTTTTGTCCTGGTCTTCTCATCTTCTCACCAGAACCCGCTGCAATTCTTCTTCGCTTCGCATGAATATTTGCGTAAAGTCCACGTGCTTTAGCCATTACTTACCTCTTTTACTGTTCATTATTTTTTTCTTTAAAAAAGAAGGTAACTTCTTTTGATTACCTTTTAACTTACTTCCGTTCTTTTTTGTACCTTTACTTTTTCCGTAATGTCCTGGCATTGTATTCTCCTTGTATTAATTTGTAACATTTAGTTAATCAATCATTGATTGACATATTGTCAAACAACAATTAAGAATATCATATAACTAATAAGGAGAAAAATCAATGTCTACAAGATGTAATATTAAAGTTACTAACGGTGAGAATGTTATTTGGTTATACAGACATTCTGACGGTTATTTATCAGAAGCAGGACACAATATAGTTTGTACTCTGTCATTTGCTAAAAATGCTTATGATTTTGTTAAAACTCTTTTAGAGCAAAAATATCCTGCAACAGAGTACAGAAAACAACAATCTATTTATGAATACACAAATTCAAGACATGGAGATATTGAATTTTTATACGAAGTAGATTTCAAAACTTTTACTGAAACTAATAATTTTAGTACAGTACAAGTAAAAATAAAAAAAAGACTTTGGGATGATACTCAAGCTTCTGGAACTAAATGGGTTTTAGTTCATAATCAAACAATTGACAAAAGTAAAGGTATCAAAGCTTTCCAAAAACAATTACCAAAAGTTTTTGAGGAATATAAAGCTTCTCAAGATAAAATGATGAAAGCTTACGGTTCTTTAACAGCTGCTTAACCTTCAATAACCTCGGGAGCCTTTTCTGGCTCCTGGGGTTTTCCCCACGAAATAGTTATATTATTATCCGCTTTTACT
>MDSW01164020.1_pt1 | contig 13466 bp, 16 predicted proteins | sample 811171 | NCBI WGS metagenome assembly MDSW01 (sample SAMN05326641, study PRJNA326480) | marine metagenome | isolation source: seawater | place: Atlantic Ocean: North West | collected 2012 | reverse complement strand
GAGGCCACCAAGGCCATCCTCCAGCAGAAGAAGTTTGTCGACCTCTCCGGCAACACCGAAGCGCAGGGCGACCTCAAGGTACAAAACCCCTTCTCTCTTAAACATTTCAAACGCCTGCTCAACCCAACACTCCGTCTAACGCATCCCATTCTGCGCGCAGTCGATCGTGCTCCACGACATGACGCTCTCGGCGCAGAAGTCGACCTTCCCCACCGCCGTCGGCATGCGCGTCACCGGCGTCGACGACGCGACCTACTCCATCACCGGCGATTCCTACTCTGCCATCACCATGCCCGGCGCCGACACGCACGTGGCTCGCTGTCTGCAGAAGGACGACACCAGCCTTGCCTACGAGGCAAGACCTGCACTTTTAACATTATGACCACACAGCTCAATACTCACAACCCTCCTGCTTGCTGTTGGCAGTTTGCGCGCAAGTTCCCGGGCTACACGTCGGACAACCTCAGTTTCAAGGGCATCCACGAGGTGGTTCCGTGCTGCTTGAATTCACCCACTCTGCCCACACCTTGTCGCTCCCCCACCTATCGTAAAACTCGGCGATGGGGTCTCTGCCCGGGGCGCCTCGCTTGGTGGCTTTCTTGGCCGATGCCAGTGCTCCCTTGCGAGCATTAATCCACACAGCTTTCCTCTCCAAGGGGTCAGAAATAGTGGCCAACTTTGCGTCGCGCTTTGCGGCCCACGTACGGCGGCGAGCCTCCACATTCACTTCCTTGTTTTGGTTAGCCTTGCGCTCTACACACCGGGCGGCCTTGAACTCGGGATCTGCCCACACTTCCTTTTTACGCTCGCGCACATCCTTCTGATTTGCCCACGCTTTCATTGTCACACTGTGCCGCTTTCGCTTCACATCCGTCCATTCCGCGTTTCCTTTTGTGCCCCCCTTTTCCAAATTGTACCCAGCCGGCGCCAGTGAACCCATCTCTTGAATCCACCACACCTCCCGCGCATCCAAAATGGATGGAGGATCATGCTCGATATTCTTTTCGAGGATCTGCCTTTCAAACTTGTCCCATCCATACTTGTCTATCGCCCGCCTCAAATACGTCTCTCCTCCACTCTTTGTGTGCTGCTTTTGATGGCCCGTTGCGTGCTGCCTATAACGATCACTTGGCGCTTGGATTGTCTGTCCGACGTATTTCCTGCCATTAACCAAATTTGTCAGCAGGTACACCTTCCCCTTTTTTCTGTGTAGGTGGGTGCGCGTCGCTTTTGCCTTGTCGCTGCCGGTAAGTTTACGATCAAACTCACAGCTTGTCTCTTGCTCTTCCTCACTGTCCTCCCATTGCGTGTACAGACCACCCGCTTGTGTCTGCGGTACGCAACTTGCATTGACCACGTTTGTCGACTGGTAGCTCACGGTGCCTTTTGCTTTCTCAGATTTCGGAGAACGCGGAGAAGCTGCAGATGGGCGAGATTTCGGTACATAACCTGGCACTTCTCCATCTTCGTAGTCCGATGGAACCCATGACTCATAGTTGTCTGCCTCTGTCATGTCCACAGATGATGCCGGAAGGACTCGTCAAGATTTCGTCTTCGCTGTAGTGCGCCGCGCCGCTCGTTTGGAATCTCTTAGCGCACACCCGGCACTCGCACCCAATTCGCAATGCTGACCACGCGCGCCGTTACGTTCGCAGTGAGACCATCATGCCCATGGTCAAGCAGCAGGTCGAGTCGCAGATCAAGGTCCGGGACTTCAGCAAGATGCAGGCATTGCCGTCTTTTAAACAAGGCTGGGTTTGCTCTTGCTCACCAGGGTTTTGTGTGTGCAGGTCACCCTGGCGCCGGCGGACTTTGAGTCGTGGTCGGTTGCGCGGTCGGAGACCATGGCGGAGGCCAAGGCTGGCCTGAAGGCGAAGCTGGAGGCGGAGATGGCGGCGGCGGCGGACGACGGCGAGCTGAAGGCCCTGCGCGACCGCTTCTCGCGCGAAGAGCGGGAGCTGGAGCACAAGATCGGTGCGCGTCTGCACGCAAACCTTGCTGCACGAGCCGGGCCCTTTGTGTTGACTTGATTGCTTGCCGTGCGCAGACCACGAGGTCCACACGTTCTCTGCAACTCTTGACATGCAATACAACGTAAGACATGCTTTTATTGAACCATACCCCCTCAATACCTCTCTATCAACCCGTCATCTTTTTTTGTGTTGCGCAGTTCCTGGACAAGTAGACCGCGACGCGTAGCGGAGCGGCGCGCCCGACAGTGGCGAGGCAAGTGTACTGTCATGTAGTAGAAGACTCGTCAACATAAACAAACCCAAACAATAAACTAGCGCACGCGCGCGCAAAACAAATGTGGCAGTGTCCCAAACAAGACGCACGGGGCTCAGTTTTCGACTCGTCTACCGCACGCGACCCTCACAAACCCTAGCAGTTCGCACTGGCAGAAGAAGCACGGCCGCTTCTGAACGGACGCTTGCTCGTCGTCGTTAGTCGGAATGCGCGATTTGCCGGGCCGCGCGACTCCGATACTGCAAGGGACGATGTTTCCGACCACAAATGCCGGGTACTGCCTCAGCGAATCGTGCATCGACAGTTCGGCCACCTTTTCAATGGCCGAGCAAACCCACTTTGGCATGGTGTCATCGGACTTGATCGAGATTCGAGTACGCGAACAAAGCGTGCAGCGATCGGGCGAAACATCCACCGGCTCGATCCATTGCGTGTAGCCCATTTCTACCCGGTCGGCAAAGGCGGGAAAGGCAATCTCCACCGAACACCCGTGGTCCCGATCGTACGCTTCGTCGTGCCAGCGCGTCGTAACGCGCGTCGAGAGCTGGTCGTACGTGACCCATTTTTGAAAAAAGGTGGGCACAAAGTCTTCGGGAAGCTCGAGCAAAGTGGTGCGCACGAGTATGTCGTTTCCGTGCGCGTCTTGCTCGGCCTGGTCGACGCCAATCTGGCGGAGGCTGCGCCGTTCCTTCTTTGCGAGCTTGATGTCGAGGTGGATATCCGAACGCGCCTTCCATAGATCTTCTGGCGAAAGCGCACACGGGGTACGCACCGTACCTTCGCGCATGGTCGCCACGCGTGGCGGGGCGGTGCGCCTGAGAGTGGCGAGCCAAGTGTACTGTCATGTAGCAGAAGACTCATTAACATAAACAAAAACAAACAACAAACTAGCGCACGCGCGCGCAAACAAATGTGGCAGTGTCCCGACGAACCGGAAGACGAATTGGAAGACGAGCCGCCCGTGGCCAATTGCGCCCAAGACGGGCCCGACACCGATCTCGTCCTGGAGCTCGTCTCAGACTACGTCCAGTCTGCAATGTTCACGACGCTTGCGCGTGTAGACAAGCGATTTGCCGCGAAAGCGCGGTCGCTATTTGACGCCTTCTTGGACCAACTAGGGACAACGTCCCAGCGGCTCGGAAAGCGCTCGGCGGAGCGCGCCAAGGCGTTCTGGAAGCAGTACCGCGCGGATCGCGACGCGTTCCCAACGGCTCGGCACGCGCTCAGCTACAAAGACCGGGAGGAATGGCACTATTGGAACGACGCCGTTAAAGAGGTGGATCGCCGCGGCGCCGGCACGTGCGAGGACATCTACGGTAACACAATGCCTACGCGCGACCAGGTTTTCTCCGACAAGATTGGTCGACGGGATTTCGAGTTGGCGCTTGCGTGGGGAAGGAAGCCAAACTACATTCACAGTCAGCGGGGAAGCCAGGCGTGGAACAAGCGCCATGCGCTGTGCGCTCCCTTTTTCGTGCACGGCCCGATCAACTTTTTCAAGCGCATGGCCATTCCAAGCTCGGCGCTGTACGACGTCGTCGTCCACGGCGACGCGTCGGGAGTGAGGACGGAGGGCTTTGGCCACCGGCACCACCGGTTTTTTGTGAAGCGGCTCCTGGAGGAGCGCGCAGCGTGATCGATAACACCAACATAGACGCTGTGATATAGAAGAAACGTAAAGAGTGGTGTGGGCGTAATGCCCCAAGAGAAGTCGTACCCGGTGCGAGAGGCCTATTCAGACCCATGGAAGTACCCGGCCAATATTTTTTTCATATGGGCTGGGGTTTTGGGCATGGTGATTGGCGCCGTGTTTCTGATCGTTGCGGCCGTCGAATTCAAGCCCGACCCGCTGCAGGATCACAAGCGAGATGACACCTGCGTTGAGGCGGACTGGTACGGACCAAACCACGAGAAGGTGTGGCAATGCAAGCAACTAAACAACATCCTGGACGAACATTACCATCTGCACGGACTGGCCATTGCCGGCATTGTGCTGGTGTGCCTCGGGTTTGTCGTTCTGGCAATTGCGACCCTTATCCTTTCTGAGGCGGGTAAGGTGACGGACTTGAAAAGGGAAGCCGATAACGCTCCTCAAGGGAAGAAGTCTGAAGCGCTGGAGGATTACGAGTTTGCGTATGAAAAATTCAACTATGCTATTTCTGCAAACGCGGCAATGACGCCCACCTTTTTGCCGCTTCTTCCTGGACACGGCGGTCACCAGCGCCAAGGCTTGATCCAGGGCGCATCTTCCCACACGAGATACTGAATTGCAAGTTGGGCGCACCGCGCCGGGCACGCGTTCCCGTCGTCGCGAAGCAGAGGCTCGCCGCCGGGGCACGCGATGATGCCCACGCCGCACAGCTCGTGCTCGTACCCGCTCTCGTCTTTCAAAAACACGCCCGCGTTGTTGTCGTCGTACGGAGTTTTGTAGCTTTTGATTGTGATGGTTTTGGTGTCTTCATCGAACTCTGTGTCGTCTTCCCCCGCCGTTTTCGTAAAGGTCAGCGTTAGAGACTTCTCGTAGCTATTGGGTCCGTCGACGACGTCGCCAACTTCAAAGTCCTTGATGGTGTCTGGCTCGGCGAATTCGGCCATTTCCTCGCGGTGAAAGTACACCAGTTCTTTGCAAAGTCGCGTAAAGAACTCCTTGACGTTTTTGGGGTGTCCGTTGCGTCTAGGTTTGAGGTAGATCGGCTTGAGCTTGCCATCGGGCCGGCTCGCAGCTTCGATGGCCAATTGCCGGCATTTGGATTGGAGATACGTCAGAACCGCTGCTTCGCTTGCATCCTCTTTTGGATAGTCAAGCGCATGCGTAGTGGTCATACTTGGGGCAAATCGCCTGTTTACTACATGACAGCACACTTGGCTCGCCACTCTCAGGCACGGCCAAAAGGCCACGCGTGGCAACGGAGTTTGATCATTTCTTATACACTGCAAAGTTGGTACCAGGACCAAACACGTTGTCGCCGGAACCGGGCACGTTTAAACCACCTTGGTACATAAAGCGACACGTCTGTGGATTTGCCCACCGAATTTGGATCGGGAAGAGCCGCCGCCGTGCGGCTGGTTCATCTGGCTCAATCAACTCGTGCTCCCCATCGGTGTCAGGCGGCGGTTGTATGGTGTCTTCGTCGACTAAGATCTGCTTCTGGTCGTCTGTGACTGTAAACTCAAACGACCGCTCTGGTTCATTTTCGTAGGATCTATATGCAACATACCTGGTGTAACGCTCGAGTCCTTGTGCTTGCATGACCCTATTTCCAAATTTGTCCGTTACAAATACTTGGACATGAAGCGTCGGTGTACTGCTTCCATTAGTGGAGGTGGAAACGGTTTTGAGTTGGCCCAGGTTTGGAAGATTCGCAAGCCTTGCGATCTCGGCTATCATGACACATGCAGCTTTCGCCGCTCTTACACTGTTACGCAACACCAGATTGTGGTTATTTTTCACGACGGCGGAAGCGGCCCTTTTTCGCCGCCCAGCTTTTCCCTGCGTAGGAACACGTTGTGCAGGATGGCGAAGACGCCGCCGAGGCACGAGAGCAGGTGCCAGACGGTGTGCAGCGGCCAGACGCGCGGGTGCCGCGCGCACAGGCGCTGCTCCGCCTGCCAGACCGCGTGCCCGGCCGCGATGCAGGCGACCGCGATCGCGAAGCACGCGCGGGTCTGCCACGCCTTCGGGCGGCAAGCGAGGTCGAGCGCAATCTCAAAGAGGACCGCCAGCCCAAAACTATAGACAAAGATTTCGTAGACAAACAGCGCGACGTAGGACGCCGTGGACAGCACGATCAGGGTCAGCGCGGCGAGGCGAAAGCGGCGCCGCCCCGCGGGCCCGCACATGAACCCGACGCAGTCTTCCTTGCCAACGAGGAAGGCGAGCACCAGGAACAGCATCGGAATCTCGTCGCACAGCTCCATGGCAAAGCGCATCGTGGCGTGGAACAGCACGCTGCCAACGCCCACGACGATCAGCGCCACCCACCCCGCCTGGATGCGCCAGTCGGAGGCCCACCGGCGCGAGAGCACCAACCCAGCGCCGCCCGCAGCCACGTACACGAGTGAGGAGGCCGCGTTGTAGAATTCGGCAACGTGCGGCGACGTCGCGTACTTTGGCTCGCAAAAGACGTGCGCCGCGTCGATGCGTCCCCAGACCGGCTCCGGCTCCGGCTCCGGCTCCGCCGCCATGGCGGCCACGGCAAACCACGCGTGGGCGTTGCAATCGGCTTGTTAGCGCTAGTAGTCGCGAGTTCTGACCATAAGGTAAAAGTCTATTGTAAAGTGTAAGGTGCTTTTCTCACAAACGTGAAGAATGCACGCGGCGACGCACGCCGCAACGAGTCACTGGAGCCGGAGTGCCAATAGCCGGTCAAGCAGTGGTAGCACCGTCACCACCGGCTATCGCGAAGTATCCAACATGGAAGCAACGTTTACAATCATCGGGTTGGCGTTCACGGCGCTTGCTGCATCGCTGATTCTCATGGGCATAAATGGTCCTTACCAAGACCGCACCGGCTACTACATTGCGATTGGGATTGCCTCTGGCGTGATCGTCCTGGCGGTGGCGTACCTCATTTACTTGTACGTCAGGCACCGGCGGCAAACGAAAGACGAGCCAACGACGACGTCCGAGTCGAAGCCAGAGTTGAAGAGGAAAGAGTCGACGATGCCCATGTTGCCGATCACGTCGCCGTAGCAGCAGCCCGCGTGGCGCGCTAATAGTTGCGAGTTTGCCATTCCAGAGTAATGATAGTCACAGCGTAACATGATAATACCTAAACGAATGCTTCCCGAATCGGAAGCGTACCCACGCTGCCGTTTTTCGTCGTTGAATCTCGACCTGAAGCTTGCAGCGATCGTTACGATTGCAGTGGGCATCTCGGAGCCGTACAATCTCTGCCTTGACGACTCTCGGCATGCGTACGCTGAACGCTTTGCTGGAGTTGGGTATTGCGTATACGTCAAACAGCCGGTGCCGACCCTCGCCTACGGGTTTAACAAGCTCGTGGCGGTGATGAACACGTTTGGCACGTTTCCGGAGCTCAAGCACGTCTTGTACCTGGACGCCAACGCGTTGATTGTCAACATGGACATTTCGATTCTTGACATTGCGCAGCGCTACGCCGCGGCCGACATTGTGTTTGCAAGCGAAGAGTTTGTCAATAGAGAAAAGGAGGCGGCGATGCTTTCTAAGACGCTTGGGTTTCCAAAGAGCGAGATTGCCAAGTACCCTATCCAAGGCGGCGCGATGATGTTCAAAAACAGTGCGCGCACAGCGTGGCTCGCCGAAGTCGCGTTTCGCGAGGGCCGGCAGTGGTCGCTTGACTTTGCTCACCTGAGCGACCGTGCGGCGTGGATCAAGACGGCGATTCGAAACCCAGATGTCTTCAAGAGACACGTAATGATTTTAGACCCTGGGGTCCTAGAGTCGACGACAAGGGATCACAATGTGTCGACGCCTGCGCTGGCGCTGCACGCCGGCGGCGGCGGAGCGTTTGGATTCCTCACGGCCATTGGACTGGGCGGCACGGGATCGAAATACGCCTACTTGTACCAGCTGTGTCGCAAGTTGTACTACCCCATAACCCCACTTTTCTTTTGAGTCTCCGCGTGGCGGATAGTGCAAGTGCGGCGTGTGATGCAGTAACAAAAAAAAGACAGACACATGGTGAGCAAAAAAAGGCGCCGGCTGGATCCCGTGTTGCGCGAACCCATCCCGTCGCACCTGGCGCTGCCGTCGCGCGCCGCCTTGCTTGAGCCCCAGAAGCTCAACGGCGAGTACACGGTGCATCTGGAAGAGGGCACCACGATAACGACGACGTACAAGGACAACGTCAAGCACGGGGTCGAGACGACGGTCAACACGTTTTCAAAGCTGCGCCGGACCGCCACGTACAAGAATGGTAAGCTGGAAGGCCTGTCCACTGTCGACGACCCGGCCGTGCACATGTCGGAATGGTACGTCAACGACAAGAAGCACGGCATTCAGATGGCCCAGTTTACATCCGGGCACACGCTGGAGACGCCTTACAGGTACGGCCAGAAGCACGGCTTTGCCGTGCACCGGCTGATTGGCGGCGGCGACGACTCGGAGTCGATCTTGCGCATCGTCGAGTACAGGGACGACGTCCGGATTGCGACCAAGTGGATCGACGGCCCGTTGGAAGCGGATGAGAAAACGCGGAGCCGTCGGGAAGGCTTTGCAAAAGTCTCCGAGGCCATTGAGAGCGCCGATCTCAACTCGGGCCAGTACAAGCAAATCTACGACGCCGTTCAAAAATTGCATGAAATTGTGTAGAGCCGCTTGTGGATAAGTCTGTGCGTGTGTGTGTGAAGTTGTAGTAGATAACCATGGCAGATGATGAAAATGCCATGGACGGGTTAGGTTTCAGGACGGTTCCACAACCTGAACCTGAGCCGCAACGGATACCAGTTACACAAGACGATGTTCGTAATTACATGGAACGACTCCGTGCACCGGTGGCACGGAAAATGAGGCAATTGGAGATAAACGAAGAGGAGCGTCGCGGCTTGACTCATGACCTACGGCTTGAAAGGCTGGAAAATATCTTAGAAGCTCTTTTTCCTGAAGGATTCCGTCGAAAAGCCCCGCAATCGCTGGAGGAGCTCCGAAATGAGTGGGCTAACATTACCCCAGAAAAGGCCAGAGAAACCCTGCAAGCCCAAAATGAAGCAGACTTTCAATTTAGGTGGAGCTCTTGGAATGATATTGAGAATGCTGGGCCTACTTATCGTGGGCGCACCGGCGGTGACAATGGAACGCTTGAAGCACGACTTGCAGCTCTGGAGAGGAGGGTGAATAATTTGAATGTGGCGTATGGAGCAAAGGTTGAGCCCGTGTCGACGGCACCTGCGTCCGTTGTAAGCAGCGTCTTCTCAAAGTTTTACAAAACTGGGCTCCACGCGCAGTAGAGATGACTGCAAGTTTGGGTTGCCACTGCGTAGTATGTAATATGATACAACCATGGCGCGCTCCTCTGGGCGGGCGGCTTCCAAGGCCGACCGGCTTGCAAAAAAAGAGTCGGACAAGAATGCGAAAAAAATTTACAACCGCGTTGCAAGCCGTTACGATGCCTACAAGGCCTCGGGCATGCAGATCAACTCGATTGCAAGACTGTTGATCCTGTCTGTGTCTGGAATCTGCGTATTGTGTGTCTGTTGCATAGTCGCGCAAATTTTTTGATATCGCAACTCTGTCAGTTGACTTTACCGATTCCGCCGTAAAAATAGTGATTGGCTATCCACATGAGGTGTTGCCGTTCCTTTGGAATGGCGACGCGGTTGCGCCCGTCCTTGTACCCTCCGACGATTTCTTCGACGGTGAAGACTCTGTAATTGATCGAGTCGAGGTAAGCCATGACGGCTTCGTGTTGCGCGGGAATCTTGACTGGATACGTTTCTACGGTGATAATAGGCCGGTCGCGCATGATGGTCTCGTTGGCCGCCGACAACACGATGTGCTCCATCCCCTCCAGGTCCAGGTGCGCAAACAGCAGCGTCCGTTGCGTCTCTTCGGCAAACAGCGCGTCTACGGTCACGATGGGATAAAAGGCTTCGCCGGTGTGAAGCCTGGGCGTCCAGGAGTTGATTTGCAAGTGGATGCTGCCGCGCCGGCTGTTCATCTCAAGCGGATAGTGGCCAATGCTACCGTTGACTGCACCAAGGCCTGCATGCAACGCTTCAATGTTCGGGTGCTGCTTTGTGCGTGCTTCTATGACGACCACGTTGCTCCGCAGCGGCTCGACGGCGAGCACGCGCACCGCCTCCATGTTGGCGCGTTCGAGTGCCCGAGCGATTCCTTGCGCGCTGGCGCCGTCGTTGGCGCCGGCGTCTAGCACATAGCCCGCCGTGCCGGGTCTAGGACTTGGAAGACCGTTTTGGTCTAGAATGAGCAAGACCAGTGCCCAGAGCTTAAATTCCATCACACAATGTAAAAACTAGCCGCCGTTGCCGCTGCCGCAACAATCAATATCACGGTGACGATTAGGCAGAATCGAGTGGGTCTTCGTGGAGGCAGGCGCTGGTGTTGCTGGTGATCGTACGCCGCGACTGGAAGCATGGCGTTCGCGAGGTTGTGGCTTTAGATTTACGCGCACGCTAGCGAAGTAAAGTATGGCACGCTCTCTGCAACGCACATGCAATTGCAGCCGCAACCATCGCAACCGCCACAGCGAAAGTCTCCGTTTCGCATCGCAGAAAGCCGCCCCTTTTTGCCGCAAGTGCCAACGCAGCTTCGACAGCCGCCCCAAAGCCACTTTCACTACTACAACTCCGCACCTACGACGACGGTACCAAATGGCACTCCTTTGTCGACCTTGGACGAACGAGAGAGCCTGATCCACCGCGGCGGCTACAACCGACAGACGTCTGTGATGAACACCCCCGAGGCACGCAAGTGCTGGAACGTCATACAGTGGACCATGGTGGCTATAGTGCTGGCGTTTATCGTCGTGGGGGTCGTGCTAATGTCTTTGGTATTTGACAAGATGAGCGACTTGATGCACATGATGGACGCGGGGGACATGATGGCGACCATTTCCGATGCGCTCAGCCACGCGCACGCGGTGACTTCCAACATGGAGGCGGCGACGCAGAATGTCGTGGACATGACGGCGACGGCAAAATCGAGCTTGGACGCGTCCGCTCCGGTGCTGCTCAAGGCGGTAAACGAGAGCGGCGACGCGGTGCATTCGCTGAGCACTTTTTCGTCCCACCCTTCCATATCGATTGGTGTGGGTTAGTGCTGATGGGTGATGTATGCAAATTTCAGTTTTTTTTTCTTACACTACGACACGCTAAAACGGATTTTCGTGCCCGACCCGCAGTTTGAGCCCGAGACGAACAACAGGTAGCCGGCCACGGGCACCACCACCTCGTACTTGCGCGCGCAGTAGCTGCCGCAGCACGCAGAACCTTGCTGGATGCCGCAGCAAAAGCTGCAGTCCGACAGCATCGGATTGAGCACGGTGCCGCCGTTCGTGCCAAAGCCCGCGAGGGTGTCGGAGGTGGCGCTCCACAGCGTGCAGCCCGTCCACCAACTCTCGGCGACGGTAATGTCGCTGTCGTAAAACAGCATGATGTTGTTGTTCTGGTTGAAGTAGAAGACGATCTTGGTCCCCACAACAATGTCGACGTAGTCGTTTGGGTGCTGCGAACCGCCCCAGAAGGCAGAGGGCGAGCCGCTGTCCTGTCCCACGTAGTAGACCGGGGTGGCCGTGTCGAGGGTCGCTTGGGTGGTGTCCAGCTCGTACGCTTGCAGCGCAACCCTCGGAGGCGATGGCGGCGGGGACGGGGGCGAGGGCAGACTGGGCGGCAAGGGCGACGGCGGCGGCGGCGGGCTGGGCGACAAGTGAATGTCCCAGCAGAGGTTGTCGCCCACGTCGAAGCAGGTTCCGCGGTCGCAGAACATGCCGTTTTCGTTGGTCGGGATGTTCTGACTCCCGCCGTGAATAATGTGCAGCGGAAGGTGGCTGCACAGCGGGCACGCATCGCAGTCGTCCTGGTGCGCCTGCCAGTCGTCCACTCCGGGAGCGTGCACAAAGGCTTGCCAACAGGCGTGCGTCCCATCGACGACCAATTGGCACTCCGGGCTGATGTACGGCGGCGGGGTGGGCGGCGACGGCGGCGAGGGCGGCGGCGGCGTGGGCGACGGCGGCGGGTTGGGCGAGAGCAGTCGGTTCCAGCAGAGGTTGTCCGAGAGGTCGAAGCACGTGCCGCGGTCGCAGAACATGCCGTTTGTGGTTGGAATGTTCTCATACCCGCCGTGGATGATGTGCAGCGGAAGGTGGCTGCACGCTGGACACGCGTCGCAAAGGTCCACAGCAGCTTGGAAGTCGCCTCCAGGCGTGTGCGGGAAGGCCTGCCAACACGCTTGGCTTCCGCCGTAGGCCGACGCGCACTCGGGGCTCAAGGGCGACAGCGGCGGCGGCGGCGACGGCGGCGCGGGCGGCGGCGGCGAGGGCGACGGCGGCGGCGGCATTGGTGATGGCGGTTCCGGCGGCGGCGGAGGATTTTCAGGCGCGACGCGCGGAGGATGCGGCGGAGCCGGCGGCGGTTCCGGCGGCGGCGGGCTAGGGAATTCACACCAGCACACGTATTTAGCGGTGCCATCGTCAGACGCAACGGGAGTCGGCAAGTGGTGGGACACGTCCCACACCGACGTCCAGCAGATGTCCGACGCAAGGCGGTCAGGAGAGGTCTCCAGCACATGTCGCCATTCGTCTACGTATGCCGAGCAGTGGAGTCCCGCATCTGTCTCTGAAACAGCCAGCGTGCACTTCATTGTGCAGTCGGACACGATGCGGTTCCCACAGTCGCTGCAGTCCATGCCGAATGGACAAACAGAGTAGGCGGATCCGGGTCCGCCGTCGTCGCAGTGGCCGTCGCTGTGGTACACTTGTCGTATTGCGCCGTTGGCATTCGTCGGGTCGTACGTCCAGCTGGAACACGCGTCGCGGCACACGAGATCGCCCGGCGGGAGGGGCGGTGGGTTTGGGGGCGGCGAGGGCGGCGGCGGCGGCGGCGAAGAAGGTGGTGGAGGAGAGGATGGCGGTGGCGGCGAGGGTTGGGGCGGCGGCGGAAGCGGTGGTGGCGGCGGCGCGTGCTGGCGGCAGACGCACGCCTGCAGCGTCACGTCGCCGGGGGCCGGCGCTTGGAAGAGCCGCCGGCCGGCGGTCGACTTTTTGCAGACGGCCAGGGCGGTGGTGCCGGTCGTCGGCCCGAGATCCGGATCGGTGCCCTCGCTGAATTGCAAGTGCGAGCACGGCTCGTGGTGGGCGAAGACGCGCTCGCCCACGCCGGACTTGTACTTGTTCTTCGCGTAGCATCCGGGCAGGTAAAAGTCCAAAAAGGACGTTCTGGTGAGGAATGAGTCGCCGGGGTTGCCGTTTGCCCTCCACGTGCAAAAGTGGTTGTGCGCGGCCCTGCACTCGTCTTCGTCCAGCAGCTCGTAGTCGGTGTAGTCGCCGCCGCCGTCGGCGGTCTTGTCCTCTCCGCAGCGGTCGACGCCGGCGGCCACGGTGACGATCAGTACGCCGGTGGCGAGCGGCGCGAGCGGCGACGGCGATATATCCGGCGGCGACGGCGGCGGCGGCGTCGGCGGCGGCGGCGACGGCGGCGGCGACGGCGGCGACGGCGGACTGGGGGGCGGCGGCGGCGGCGCCGCGGGCGGGCTGCACCCCGGGCACGCGTCGCTCACGGCG
>MDSW01030913.1_pt1 | contig 13466 bp, 11 predicted proteins | sample 811171 | NCBI WGS metagenome assembly MDSW01 (sample SAMN05326641, study PRJNA326480) | marine metagenome | isolation source: seawater | place: Atlantic Ocean: North West | collected 2012 | reverse complement strand
GTGCGGCGCGACCCATGTTTGAATCTGTGATTCAATTTCTTTCCTGTTCTCGATTCGCCCTTCATTTGAACGCCATTCTTCCACATCGGAGATGCCAGAAACGGTACAGAACTTGGACCATTGTGTATCGGAACCCACTGCGACAACGAACCATCCATCTTTTGCTTCAAAGGCACGATAAGGGACGAGATTTGGGTGAGCAGAACCCATTCGAGAAGGATCAACGCCGCTAGCGAGAACGTTCTGTGCTTGATTTGCAAGTGATGCTACGGCACAATCCCAAAGACTGACATCGATGTGTCGAATGGTTCCTGTTCGTTCACGGTCGAGAAGAGCTGCAAGGATTGCATTTCCAGCATACAATCCGGTGATGATGTCGATCCAAGCCACGCCGACCTTGACCGGTTGGCCATCGGCTTCACCAGTAATACTCATGATTCCGCTTCGTGCTTGAAGTGCGAGATCATAACCCGGCTCGTCTCGACGAGGCCCTGTAGCCCCATATCCTGAGATGGAACAAATGATGGTGTCTTTTGGTAAATCGCCAATAAGTCGTTCAAGCGTACCTGGCTTGAAGTTCTCAATGATGACATCGGCCCATTCTATCAATTCCATAAGTTGCTCTTTCTCATCTTTCAAGTTCAATTGAAGAATGGACTTTCCACGATTGCAACACAGGAAATATGCTGCGACCCTTTCGCCATCAAAATCTGTAGTAAAAGGTGGACCCCAGCCACGTGTATCATCGCCCCATGGAGCCTCAATTTTGGTAACATTCGCACCTAGATCGGATAACATTTGAGCCGTGTAAGGGCCAGCTAAGATTCGGGACAAGTCGAGAACGTTGATTCCATCCAAGATTCCGCTCATGACCCCTCCAGACATCCGAAAGAGTTGAACCCAACCCTCCTGCTTTGTGGCCATGAGCGAGGAGAAATCCAACCACAATCGCCTGTGGTGGGGCTTGCTCATATTCGGGCTTCTCCTTCATCTGTCCTCGATTTCATCGAGCGATTATGGACTTGATACACATCTTCATCTTGCAGCGATTGAATCGAACGAAGACGGTACGCCGAATCTGGAATGGGGCGATGTTCGCCCTGAAGATCCCCTTGCAAGCAACCCGGATGATTTACAGATACTCGAACGCGGTTGGTGGCAAATCTTGGAATTGTACCCTTCTTGGCTCCTTCCCTTTGCAGCATTTTTACCGATGCTTGCATTGATTGGACTTCTCTTAATCATGACGAAAGGGCGTCCACATTTGGCGGCTCTTGTTGCGATTCATCCATCACTGATTTTTGCTACTGGACGTCTCTATCCCGAATCGACTGTAGCCCTCGCAGTCGCTGGAATTATTCTTGCATCGCTGCACTTGTTTGAACGGAAAGGATGGGCGCTTCTTCAATGGGTTCTGCTCGCTGTTGCAAGCATCCATTTGCTTGTACTCGTCAAAGGACTATCGTCTATGATTGGATGGTATTTAATCGCTGCATTATTGGCATGGATTGGATTAGATCGATTGGTTCCGAAATTCCAAGAATATTCACGAAATCCGATGATGGGGCTATCCATCTCAATCCCGATTGTTTTGATTGCAATGATAGCTGCTTCATTTACGGCAGGAGGGTCGTTAGCAACGATTCAAACCCACCCGATAGAGTGGTTATTCTCTCTATTCATAGCCTTGATCGATGGATTTGGCCTCTACTTGTTGGTTGGAATATGCTGTTGGCCATTCTTGTCCGACCTGATCACTGACCTGAAGAAATCAAATGAGAATGGACATGTTTTCCTCTTCATCTTCGTTGCTTCTGGAACGCTCCTAATGTCGATGTGGATTGCTTCGCTTTGGGTGTTTGAAGCAAATCGCTGGGATCTTCCATTGTGGGAGAATATGATTTTGATGGGCAATAATGGGAGATACATCACAGCCCTAATCTTCCCATTTTTGCTCCTTATTCACCGAAGTTCGAAAGGCAAATTCACATCGATTGGTAAGCCGCTAATGCTGGCTTTACTCATCGTACTACCACTCTCGATGCTTGCAGGAATGCATGGTCAAACGATGTGGACCGACGATGCTGCACGCTCGTTCTCAGATGAAATCGATGTGGGGGAGGATTTCCTCTACATCGATGATGAAGCCCTTGCAATGCATTGGTTGTACACATTCCGTCTTGAGGTTGATTCGGAAGGAGATCATGAGATCACAGGCCATTGGCGAGCACCCGATAGCAATTGGGAGATTGAGTTGGAGGGACAGGCTATACAGAATCGTGGCGATTTGAGTGATGTTCACTACCTTGTTATTGCTCCAAACATCGATGTCGATGTACCAAATGGGTGGGAAAAGATGGCATCAGGAGAGGCTCCATTCCTCAATGGTGGAGGCGAATGGATGGTCTATCGAGCAGTGTGATTATAGCGAGGGGTTCAAGACATGCGTACTCGAGGGTTGTAACGGAGGGACCAAGGTGCGACGTGCCGGCGCTCACAACTCTTTACCTGACGAGGACCCCGTTCAAACCCATGAATGGGAGATTTCGGTCAAGGAAGTTGTCGAACAACAAGGGGCTCAACGCGCTGAACGTTTGCTTCACAGTGCAATTGCAACAGGTGCTGAAGCGGGTATTGATATCGATACGACGACAACACTGTATCTCAACACCATCGCTCCAGACATGCAGGGTTCTTACCCAGGCGATCTTGAGATGGAAAAGCGACTCCATACTATCAACCGCTGGAATGCAATGATGATGGTAACTCGAGCCAACAAATATGTCGATGGAATTGGCGGCCACATCTCGACCTATGCATCAGCATCCCATCTATGGGAAGTTGGTTTGAACCATTTTTATCGAGGAAAGGATGGAGAAGGCTGGGGCGATCACGTCTATTGGCAAGGCCATGCATCTCCTGGAATCTATGCTCGCGCTTGGCTTGAAGGTCGATTGAGCGATGATAACATTACCAATTTCCGTCAAGAGGTAGGTGGCGAGGGCCTCTCCTCCTATCCGCACCCAAGATTGATGCCTAACTTCTGGGAATACCCGAGCGTCTCAATGGGTCTTGGAGCAATGACAGCCATTCATCAAGCCCGATTCAATCGCTATCTGCATCATCGTGGCCTAGCCGATACAACGCTTTCTCGAGTATGGTATACGATGGGCGATGGCGAATCCGATGAACCCGAATCTCTTTCAGAATTGGCCTTTGCAGCACGTGAAGGATTGGACAATATTGTCATGATCATAAATTGTAATCTTCAACGGTTGGATGGGCCGGTTCGCGGCAATTCAAAAATCGTTCAAGAACTGGAAGGACGGTTTCGAGGTGCAGGTTGGAACGTGATCAAAGTCCTCTGGGGATCGTCATGGGATACTTTGTTTGCTAAGGATACGAGTGGTACGCTGGCCAAGCGACTTGCAGATCTTGTTGATGGTGATGAGCAACGCTTGTTTACAGCTGAAGGGGCTGTTATTCGAAAGGAATTATTTGCAGGTAAGGAATTAACAGCGATGGTTGCTGATTATTCGGATGAAGAACTTGAAGCACTGACCGAAGACGTTGGAGGCCACGACTTCCTCAAGATTCATGCCGCATACGCTACAGCCTGCGCCCATAAGGGAAGGCCGACGGTCATTCTTGCTCGTACCATCAAGGGTTATGGACTTGGGCCAGCCTTTGCAGGTCGAAATACAACTCATCAGCGCAAGAAAGCTGATGAGAATGATTTGCGATTGATCCGCGATGCTATGGAGCTTGATTTCACAGATGAGGACTTGGAAAAACTCCCATTCATTCATCCAAAAGATGTTCCTGAAGTCGTTGCCTATGCAAAGAAGCGACGAACTGCAATGATGGGCCCTATGCCGGAACGTCGAGTTCCAGAAATCGATCTTACACTTCCAGAAGATTCGGTCTATGCGGATTTTGATGAAGGGACAAAGGGTAGTTCACAGGTTTCGACAACCATGGCATTCGTTCGTTTAATGCGCGGATTGATGAAGACCAAGCAATTTGGAGAGCGTGTTGTTCCACTAATTCCTGATGAGGCCCGTACCTTTGGAATGGATCCCCTATTTGCTGAATTTGGAATATATCATCCCGAAGGCCAACTGTATAAACCGGTCGACCACAAGGTATTGATGAAGTATAAGGAATCTGCAAAAGGGCAGATTCTTGAGGAAGGAATAAACGAGGCAGGAGCACTTTCTTCGTTTATTGCGGCTGCAACATCTTATGCGACTCAAGGTTCGCCAACGATTCCATTCTACATCTTCTACTCCATGTTTGGATTCCAACGTGTTGCAGATCTAATTTGGTCTGCAGCGGATTCGAGAGCTCGAGGTTTCCTAATCGGAGCAACATCAGGACGTACTACACTCAATGGGGAAGGATTGCAACATCAAGATGGTCATTCCCTACTAATGGCACATTCCAATCCAGCGGTTCGCGCTTATGATCCAGCCTTTGCGTTCGAATTATCAACAATCATCAAGCAAGGAATTGTTGAGATGTGTGAGCAAGATAGCGATGTTATGTATTATCTCGCGGTTTACAACGAGAATTATCCAATGCCTGCAAAACCAAAGGATTGCGAGGAAGGCATTCTCAAAGGATTGTACAAACTTCGAGATGCTCCAGCGGGCGATGGTCCAATGGTTCGATTGATTGGATCGGGTCCGATTATGCTTCAAGTGTTAGATGCAGTTGAGAAATTGGAAACCTTTGGAGTACGTTCCGAAATATGGTCTGCAACTTCCTATGGAGAACTTCGTCGAGAAGGAATGGATGTTTCTCGATGGAATCGCCTAAATCCTGGTGAATCGATGAAATCCTCATGGGTTGAACAACAATTCGGAGAAGATACGTCGCCGATAGTCGCAGTATCGGATAACGTTGCAGCGGTTCCAGAAATGATTCGAGAGTGGGTGAATGCACCATACACAGTTCTTGGTACCGATGGATTCGGTCGTTCCGACACCCGTCCTGCCCTGCGCCGCTTCTTCGAAATTGATGGTGAAGCAGTTGCACTTGCAGCACTTTCATCTCTCGTCCGAGAGGGTCAATTGAAGGCATCCGTGTATGGTGACGCTATGGCTTCGTTCGGCGTATCTACTGAGCGAACAGACATCACAAGCCTTTGATCGGCGGAATCCAAGCACCATCGTTTCGAGCATGGTCGAGGATATGCCAATAAATCGTGTCCAAATCAATATCAGGATTTTCAACCGAGTTAATTTCAGAAATACCTAGTGGCTTTGCAAGCCGCTTCCAAGCTCCTTTTGCATTCCATCGCAATCCAATAATATGTTGAGCAGGGCCACACGTAGGTAGGGAAAAGCGCGTCTTCCATGGCCGCTCAATCAGGTTGCTTTTTTTAGCAGTTGAATGAACCGTTTTCCAAGAATCGTTCTTTCCATACTTCTTATTGACGAGCCAAGATGGATTGATCGACGAGTCGAGTACGAAATTCTGTTCGATCAATACTGGAATCATCCAAGAAGCAATGTAACCTGCTGGGGCACGAAACCAGTGCTTGAAGTATTGAGGGAAATGATGTTCCAAGATTGAAACAGATTTGGCCAAATCCTGAGAGAATTCTTCCGAATCCTCTGGCCAAGCCGACCAACTACGATGATGCAAACCATGGCATCCGATACTGATTCGCTCACCAAAATCAGCACAAAGTTCTGTTATCAATTGTACGAATTCATCGGATTCGCACTGATCTGCAATAATGAACAATGTGACTGGTAAATCGTGCGTATCCATCCAAGCTACGAACCCTTTCATTCCTAATTTGAATCGCTCTGAAAGATTCGGTAATGTAAGGTCAGGATTTGAACGAGTTGGATGACCTTGATTTGATGGAACATGACGAATATCGTCGGTATCGACGGTCAACCAAGTCCTTCGCACGCCCTTCACATCCGAGGCAAATCGATGACGTGGATTTTGTGTGGAACTGTTTTGTCATTTAATTCAATACCAATGAATTCGTCAATGATCTGGCCGTTCCATCGCTGACAAATACGTTCAGCAGTAATCAATCCCGCTTCGTTTCGAGGATGGACGGTAATCTCGATCCGGAAAATAGAATCTCTTGAATTAAGCCATTCGAGAACCGCATCTACTGCATTTGAAGCGATACGACGATTTCTGAAACCTTTACGTACCCAATAACCGAGATTGTAATTCGAATGAACCAATTGCATCTCATCACCAAGTCCAATCAATCCAATGAATGTGTTTTCATCATCATGAATGGACCAAAAATGAACGCGATCAGCATTCGAAAGATGCTCTAAGTCATGCAACATATCTGACAATTGGCGCGTGATATCTTCATCACTCCTCAACCAAGGCAAGGCCGCCTTTGCAGATTCCGAATCTTCCGAATAAGCATCGATGACCATGGGTAGAATGGCTTTGGAAACTGGACGTAGAGAATATACTCCGGCCAAATCTGGAAGATTCGGTGTTGGTGGCATAAAATCCCTCATGCAGACAGATGTGCGATTGCGTTCATGACGCTCTCATCATTTGGGTAAATACGACGTGCCATTTCGAGCATCCAATTCAGATGCTCAGCACGTCCTGATTGTTGTAAGATAAGGCCAATATGATACAACAAGGAAACATCATCACCAAGATGAGGGCCGAGCGCGTCAATGTTATGCTCAGCTTCTTGGATTTTACCTGCTCGAACCAATCCCAATGACTCAACTACGATACGATGAACTTCTCGTGGATCCATTGGCTCTCCAGCAGGCCAAGGCCAAATCCGTGAACCATTTACAACTTCAGGCGCACCAACATCACCATCATCTACCTGTTCTGGTGAAGATTCAACCACCTCGTCCTCAGGCAACTCGGGAACCACATCCTCCTCCGGTAATTCAGGGACGGCCGGCTCCTCAGGTACTTCTGGAGCAACCTCATCCATATCTTCAGGCAACTCAGGTATACTTGCCTCCTCTTCACCGATTTCATCAGGAATATCAGGAATTGAGATCTCTTCAGGAGGCAATGGCAATTCTTCATCGGTATCAGGAAGGTCTGGAATAGCTTCTGGCGAAGGTCCGACGGAGCCGGTGAAATCGACATCCTCCTCTTCATCGCTTGTTTGAATCAATTGTCCCTGTCCAGTGTGTACAGGTTCTGCAACTTCATCGAGTGGATTTGAATCAGGAAGTTCAAATCGGTCTTCGATGACAGGTGCATCTTCTGTGGTTAATTCAACCTCTTCTTGTCCTTCGAATTCAACGGTTTCCGATAGTGTTGGGCCTTCACTATCGATGAAGGAGAATTCACCATTTGAGAGATCCTCTTCATATTGGTCGACCTCGATAGCCACGTCCTCGAGATCCAAAACCGCTTCAACGGCGAATTCTTCTTCCTCAACATCATCATCGTTCATGAGTGTTGAAAGAAGATCGTTTTGAACATCGGAAGCAACCTCAAGATGTTGGTCTCGGGCAGGTTTGTCCAAATCATAGTAGCACTGAACGCATGTGGAGGCATCGACATCGTTAGGAACGCCGCAAAATGGACAAGGGTTTCCATCACCCTCTCCTTCTTTCTTGCGCTTCCAAAACATTGTCTCGCCTACTTTCTCGGTAGGCACTTGTGGTTTAAGCATCACCATCCCATGAGCGATGAATGCTTCATTCGCCATAGTCTGAAATGATGGCAAGAGGTGGAGAAGACATGGGCGAGCGAGGAAAGGTCCGGCGCATGGACAGTTCATCATCGCCGATAGACGTTGAAGTCGAAGGCGAAGAGGGAGGTATATGGCGACGCGGCCAAGACCATTTCCGCCACTTCACTTCACTCCTTGAGGATGAATTAGAAGAAGAAACATCGATGATTCAGGAACGTTGGTCTTCATGGTCGCACCATCGTCTGCAAGCCTCAGGTCTCGCGCTTCTTGGTTTGAAAGGTCGAACAAATGGTAAACTCTACGGCGAGGATATTCTCGTTTTCGAACATCCGGATAGACAACGCCTCGCCCAACATCGATTTACCCACGGTGATATCGTTGTCATCAGTCGTTCTAAGCCTCTTGGTGAGAAAACCATTGAAGGAATTGTGCTCGAGCGAGGACCAACACGATTGCGAGTCGTTGTAGCTCAACGACCAAAAGATCTCAGAAAGGGGACATGGCGTCTTGATAGAGGAGCGAATAGAGTTGCTCACGACCGAATGCAAGAAGCGCTAGAAATGTTTCATTCCACCGAAGTAGACAGGGGAACTATCCTCCGCGATGTTTTGTTAGGACAAGTCCATGATCCCGAAGATAACGCTTCCATGCCTCCGAAAATTTCGGGAAAGTACAATCGATCAAAGGCGGTGCAGGATGAACTGAATCCATCCCAAATCGATGCAATGAATGCAGCAATGAAACGCCGCTTAACCATTATTCAAGGCCCCCCAGGGACGGGAAAAACACATACTGCTGTGGCAACACTTGCTCAACTTGCTAGCGAAGGCCGTGGGCCGATTCTGGCGACTGCTGAGTCCAATGTTGCCGTAGATAATTTGTTGGAGGGGTTGTTAGATTTAGGAATCCGCGCAGTTCGAATAGGTCGCCCAGTGAAGGTTCGCGAGACGTTGCGTATGGCAACGCTCGACGCTCAATTAGAAGACCATCCCAAGCAAGATGAACTCGCCATAGTTCGCGATGAAATGGATGAAGTTCACAGAGCATTACCCAAACTCAAAGGACGAGAAAAAGGATTAGCACATCGTGATATTCAATATAATAAGAAAGAGATTCGTCGTCTTGAGAAAGAAATGATTGCATCGGTTCTTGATAATGCTGAGGTAATTTGTTCCACAAATATCGGTTCAGGACATCGTATTCTCGGAGGTCGCCGTTTTCCCATTGTTTTGATGGATGAAGCAACTCAAGCGATTGAACCGAGTGCATTGATTCCGATTACCAAAGGATGTCGTCAACTGATATTGGTAGGGGATCACAAACAATTGCCGCCGACTGTGATTTCGAAGAAAGCGGAACGTGGAGGGCTAGGCCGCTCATTGTTTGAGCGTTTAATCGACGTAGGAATCCAAACAAATCTTCTCGATGTCCAGTATAGAATGCATCCAGTGCTGAGAGAGTTTCCAAGTGCTCGATTTTACGATGACCGTCTGAATGATGGATGCACTGCGGCTGAACGCCCTTCTCCCGCAGGCATTCTTTGGCCTGACTGGGACCATCCATTTACATTCATTCCACTTACGGGAGTGGAAGATGAAGAGCAGGAAGGAGGGAGTCGAAGCAATCCTATCGAAGCTGCTAGAATTTATGATTTGGTTCAGGGATTGCTACAACCAGGGGATGTCCAAGCCTCTGAAATTGGTATAATTACTCCTTATAGTGGGCAGGTCCGAGCCCTTTCAGACATCTTTGATAGTAACAAAGGACGCGAGGAAGGAGGCCAATTCGCAGGTCTTGAAATAAATACTGTTGATGGGTATCAAGGCCGAGAAAAAGATGTCATCATCTTTTCCGCAGTCCGATCAAATCCTGATGGCGTTGTTGGTTTCTTGAGCGATCAACGCCGCCTCAATGTTGCTATTACGCGAGCAAAACGTGGCCTCATCGTCGTTGGCGATCCACAAACTCTGCGTTACGACCCGACCTGGAGATCATGGTTGGATTGGGCCGAGGAACGCGGTCTTTTCGCATGGCACTTGGTCAATGGCTAACGCGCAGGTTCAACAACGAACAATTACTGGAGGCATCATGGCGGAAAGTCCGGTAGCGGTCTATCAAGGAGGGACCCTCGCCCAACAAGCCCTCTCAAGCGCACCTGAAGGTATGCTTATCGCACCTATTTGGCGCCGTATTGCGGCATTTGCAATCGATGTCGTTGCAATCTCTTTATTACTTCAAATGCTTACTAGATTTACGTTTCTTGGAATTCTGATCAGTTGGAATTATCTCGTCGAGGATGCGCGTTATGCAGCATCCTTCCTCATGACGTGGGCGATCTTCTTTACTTCGCTTTGGTTGTACTGGAAGTATACTGGCCGTGCATATGGGCGTTCACTTGGACAGCGAGCGTTTCGAATCGCTATTGTACACGACAATGGGACATTGCTTGAATTGCACCATTTTGGACCAAGAGCGTTCCATAAATTGCGCTATCTCGTCCCAGTTCTTGGCTGGTTTTTTGGATTAAGGGATATTCTACGCGCGCGTTCAAAAACTGCAGAATATCGAACATCGATTGATGTTAGGAACCATACCGTCGCTGCAGTTGACTGGTCTCTGCCAAGTGATACGCGCTTGAACTTAAAGTGATGAAGGGTCTACGCTAGACAGGTGAGAGGGATGAATCAAGAACATACTGCAACCGCCGGTTCGCTTTCAGTAATCCTACAATCCGTTCGGATGGAAATCGATGATGATGATGAGGACGTCGTTGAAGTCACACTCGACTTAACCAACGAATCATCTATTCCGCTCGGTGGAATCGCTGCAACTATTGCAACAAGTCTTGGTGCCAAAGTAGAACCAATAGAAGGAGTATCTTCTATTGGCCCAGGACTTACTCGTTCGTTCTCATTTGCTTTCAAACTCAGTGATGGAGAATGGACCTTTTCGCTCGAGGGTCAAGGCCAATCTTTGACACTTGGGCCTTACGATGCCGAATTTGAATTTCAACAAACCAAGGGACGGAAACTTGGAAATGCTGTTGGTTCTAGCCTTTTTTCAGGAGCGTTTGATGAAAATCTCGGAGATTTCGGTAACGTGCAAGAACGAGAACTCATAGATTCGAATCAAGTTCAGATGTCTACTTTCTTTGGCGAAAATGCTGAAGGAGGGACCACTAAGATCAGTGCAGGAACCTTCGATAATGTCGAAGAGGATGGGCCAAGGACTCCTCCATGGGAGCAGAATGAGCCCGAATCACCATCCTCTTCTGCAGATGTGTTGCTCAAAACGCCAACGTCCGATCCACTTCTATCGACTCCTTTGGTAAGTGAACCGGTAGAACCAACGCTAGAAGCTCCTTCTCAACCTGTTGAGGAAGAATCTCCTGTCCAAGAAGAGCCAGTTGTTCATACAGAAGCAACACCTCCTCCTCTTCCATCAGGGCCGCCCAGTCCTTCATCAGGCCCTCCTAGCGGCCCGCCTTCTAGTCCATCAGGCCCACCCTCAGGCCCCCCTAGCGGCCCGCCTTCTGGTCCACCTGGCCCGCCCTCAGGCCCTCCTAGCGGCCCGCCTTCTGGTCCACCTAGTGACTCACCCTCAGGCCCTCCTAGCGGCCCGCCTTCTGGTCCACCTAGTGACTCACCCTCAGGACCTCCTAGCGGCCCGCCTTCTGGTCCACCTAGTGGCCCACCCTCAGGCCCTCCTAGCGGCCCGCCTTCTGGTCCACCTAGTGGCCCTCCCTCGGGCCCACCCAGCGGTCCACCCTCAGGCCCACCTGCAGAGTCATCTAGTCCACCGGAAAAACCAGATTTCTGAGGTGATCACATGAGTGATGGATTCGCAATGGAGTTGTGTGGAAATCAAGCATCTTGGCAAATTGTTCCAGATGGCGTCACTTCAATTGACTTGGAACAGGTAGGTGCCAAAATCATTGCAAGCGGATTTGAAGTGGGCGTCCAATCAAGAATGGTCTGGACCTTCACTGGAGAGGCGGACCTTACCTTGTATCCAAGCGGTAAATTACTTGTCAAAACCGCTGATAAGGAACTTGCTGAAGAAATCGCGAACAAACATATGTCCGTTTGGACTCGTGAGTGATGTCATGACGATCATTACGGATGAACAAATCGCTTACATCAAAAATGGGGGCGTGGTTGCATACCCTACCTCAACACTTCCAGGCCTAGGTTGTATTCCAACAAAAGAAGGACTTGACACATTATTTGCACTCAAATCACGATCTTCGGATAAGCCGGTTTCCCTTGGTGTCGCTTCACTTGAACAAGTCGTAGATTTGGTCGAAATTGATTCACGTGTGATTGAATTTGTTGAAGCATTTCCACGCGGTAGCCTTACCGTAATTTATCCTGCTAAAAAGACACTAGACGCTCGTCTCGGTGGTGACGCTATCGCCATACGTGTGTTTGAACATCCTGCTGCTCGGGCACTTTCCGAAGCAGTTGGCCCTGTGACTGCAACAAGTGCAAATGAAGCCGGTGAAGAACCGGCCAGTAATGTGGCTGAAGCCGCTGCAGATCTAGGACTTCCCGATATTGCAATAATTGCAGGAAAACGAGCAACAGGCCCGGGAAGTACTTTCGTGAAAATTGACTTGAGTAGCGACGAGCCATTGGTAACTATTATGAGAGAAGGCATTGTACCTTCGCGTGACGTGGTCACTTGGTGGAAGAATCGACACTGAAATATTGGAAAGATGCAGGCCATGTCGCTCGTCGGACGCTTGAAGCAATGAAGCTTGAATTAACTCCTGGAAAGACCTTCCATGAGGTTATTGAATCGGCTGAACGCTATATTCACAGACATGGAGGCAAACCAGCATTTCCTGGTACTATTGCAGTCAATGATCTAGCAGCACACTTCACTACAGATCATGCTATCAATCAAGTTGAAGGTTGGGATGGCGAAATGGTACTACAGAAAGGCGACTGCGTTAAAATCGATTTTGGTGTTCACATCAAAGGCCATATTGCAGATAATGCATTAACCTTTGAAATTGGTAATGGGAACGAGCATACCGAGCAAATCAAAGCAGCGAAGGAAGCAAGAGATGCTGCGATTGAAATGCTTCATCCAGGCACGCCGTGGTACAAAGTAGGTCAAGCCGCCGCCCAACCCTCGCTCGATGCTGGATTCCAGCCCATTCGAAATCTCTGCGGGCATCAACTCAAACCATGGGAGCTTCATGCAGGTGTTTCTGTACCGTCTTACACATGCGGTCCAGATAATCAGGGATTCAAAGGAGTGGTTGAGGAGGGCGGCATCTATGCAATTGAACCATTCAATACCACTGGTTCATCTGGCATGATCAAGAATATTGGTAATCCAAATTCGTCCAATATCTACCGAATCACTGGTATGACAACTTCTCGAAAAGCCCGTGCTAAAGGACAACTAAAACCCCTTGGAGCACAAATGGCTCGAAATCTCGAGGAGCGGTATTCGACCCTTCCATTCGCGGAAAGATGGGCGCTCCCTATGCTTGAGAAACCGTTTCCGGAGGCAGATGAAACATCCCTACAAAGCAAATGGAGAGCCTTGGTAAAGAAGTTGATCAGTATTCGATTCCTTGAGACGTACCATGTTCTTGCATGCAAAGATGGTGGTAATATCTGTCAGTTCGAGCATACGGTATTGGTCACCGATGGTGGTCCGGAAATTCTTACAGTAGAATGAAGGATTCAATCGGTCTAATTTCCGAATTACAGATAATGCCTATAAAGGCGTAGTGTATACCATATATCGAACAGGGCTGTGAAGTTCTCGTTGAGTG
>MDSW01178095.1_pt1 | contig 13467 bp, 17 predicted proteins | sample 811171 | NCBI WGS metagenome assembly MDSW01 (sample SAMN05326641, study PRJNA326480) | marine metagenome | isolation source: seawater | place: Atlantic Ocean: North West | collected 2012 | reverse complement strand
TTGAAATTTTCGTAATAATTTCTAAAAATTGGCCTTGCTCTTTTGCAATTTGCATTTGGGAAACATTGCCAAGAGAGGATGTCTCTTTTTCAAGGTTATCAATAATTGGATCGGAGCGATACCCTAGGCTTTGAAGATATTTTACTAAACTTTCATTTATTTCTATTTGAGTGCTCATTAATTAATAGTCTCATATACTTCAGGTAATTTTTTTGACTCTTTTTCAGAAACAACAAAACAGTCACAGATTTTTTTTCTAACATTTTCATAATCTTCTTTTGTTTGACTATATAACGTTAAAATTGGTTTAGCTGGATCAGCCATATCGCCAATTGAAACTACATTATCATAACCTACACTAAAATTAATTTTATCAGTGACCTGTTTTCTGCCACCGCCTAGCTCTATAAGAATAAGACCTAACTGTCTTGTCTCAATTTTTTCAATCCATCCTTTTTTTTCAATAAAAACATCATTTTTAACTAAATTAATTTTTAGATCTTTTTCATAAGATGAAAGAATATTTGCGGGTCCGCCTAAAGCTTTAACCATCATCTCAAATTTCTCAGCTGCTAAACCATTTACAATTACTTCTTTTATTTTTTGCAATGCCTCATCTTTTGAAATTTTACAAACCATCATTAAAAGTGAAGCAGTCAATTCATATGTTATTTTTTCTAACCTTGGATCCTTATTTTCATTTTTTATAAATTTGATACATTCTAATATTTCTAAAGTATGACCAGCGCTTTTGCCTAATACTTGGTTCATATCACTGAGTATGGCCTCACATTTAAGCCCAGCTCCCTTGGCCACACTTACCAAGGAATGTGATAAGTCCCTTGCAATACCAATGCTGCTATTAAATGAACCATTTCCAACTTTTACATCAAGAACTAAAGATTGAAGACCCGAAGCAATCTTTTTTGATAAGATTGAAGAGGTAATTAAAGGTAATGATTCAACTGTTCCCACAACATCTCTTATAGAATAAAGTTTTTTATCGGCAGGTGCTAAATTAGATGTCTGCCCAATAATTGCACAACCAACATCTGCAACAACTTTCTTAAAAGTTTCTAGATCTGGTTGAGTTTTATATCCTGGAATTGAGTCAAACTTATCTAATGTGCCACCTGTATGACCAAGACCTCTTCCAGAAATCATAGGAACATATAGCCCGCAAGCTGCAAGTATAGGTGCCAAAATAATGCTTGTTTTATCACCAACGCCTCCAGTAGAATGTTTATCGCAAACTAATTCACTGTCCACAATATCTTTCCAATCAATTATATCTCCAGATTGTGTCATTGCTTCTGTTAAAAGCACAGTTTCTTCTGGAGTCATCCCATTTGAAAATATTGCCATACTCATTGCGGCTATTTGTGATTCTGAAAAAGATCCGTCGGTTAATCCTTTCACAAATTCAGAAATTTCTTCATTTGAAAGAACTTGATTGTCTCTTTTTTTTCTAATTATTTCTTGAGGAATCATCTAATTGCACTTCGCGTATAAACTTTTTAATAAGGTTAATTACATTGTTCTCAGCCAAACTTGCATTCTCTAAAGTTTCTTGATGACTTAGTTTTGTTTTGTTCATTCCGGCTGCTAAGTTTGTAATTACACTAATGCCAATAACAGAAAGATTGCAATGATTAGCTACAAGAACTTCAGGTACAGTAGACATTCCAACAGCATTTCCTCCAATTACTCGCAAGGCACCAATCTCAGCAGGTGTTTCAAAATTTGGACCGGAGTACATACAATAAACACCTTCATATAATTTCTGATTAATATTATTCGCAACTTCAATTAATTGATCTCGATAATATTTATGATAACCATCACTCATATCATGAAAGCGTGGTCCATAATCATCTGCATTAGATCCAATAAGTGGATTAAAGCCACTCCAATTTATATGATCTGTAATTGCCATCAAGCTACCTGCAGGCATATTTTCATCTAGACTGCCAGCTGCATTTGTAACAATAAGTAATTTGCAGCCAATATCTTTTAACACTCTAATAGGTGCTGCTAAACTCTGCGGGTTATAACCTTCATAAATATGTGATCTGCCATACATACATACAACTTTATGATTATCAATTTTTCCTAAAACTAATTTTCCTGCATGACCTTTAACTGTAGGTTGGGGAAAATCTTCTAGTTCCTCATAAGATATTGAAGCAATAATATCCTCTTCTTCAAAAAAGTTTGTTAACCCACTTCCAAGTATAATAGCTATTTCTGGATGGATGTTATTTGTAATTTCTAAAAATTTTTTTGAGGACGGAAACATTACAGATTTTCAGGGCCGAATGAGTCTGGCAAAAGTTCTTCTAATGTTGATGTTTTCATATGACCTTTATCATTGCACATATGGATTTTTATATCAAGTGATGCAAACTCTCTAATTCTTTGTCTACAGCCTCCGCAAGGAGAACACAATAAATTACCAGAACCAATAACAACTATTTCAATAATTTTTTTATTTCCATTAGAAATCATATTTCCAATTGCAGTGGCTTCTGCACACTGTGACTGCGGATATGCAGCGTTTTCAACATTACATCCTGTTATTATATTATTATCACTTGTCAGAAAAGCAGCACCAACTTTAAAGTTTGAATAAGGAACATGGGCTTTCTCACGAACCAGTTTTGCAGCCTCAAACAGTTTTTCAAAATTTTCTGATACCATTTTTTGGTCCTTTTAAATTAAAATATATAAACTAAATATATTTTTTTAGTCGTAATAACAATATTAACATTGAAAAACTAGTTAGTGAAAATATGTGTGCATTTAACATTATTATTTCAATGCTTGTTTCGCCAGGACTATCGGTGATAACATATCTCCAAAAATTTAATGAAAGAATTAGTTGTATAAGATAAATTGTAGCCAATAAAGGTAATTGATTTTTCGGACCACGCAAAATAACTAAAACTAATCCAATAGCCAGACAAAAGAAAATTAAACCTATTATTTCAGATAAGCCAGCAATGGCATGATTAAAAAAACCTATATTATTTTTAGCAAATTCGTCAGTAAAAACTAATAGTTGTATTGAGTAATAGATTAGAAAAAAAATATTTAGCAATATTAAAAAAAAATTTATCTTATTTTTTATTTGAAACATTCTTTATATATTTTTTTTTTCTAAGCGTCTCATGTGTAGTATTGGTTCTGTATATCCAGATGGTTGTTCTTTGCCTAGAAAAATTAAATCTTTGGCAGCATTGAAGGCTGGGTTGTTAAAATTTTTAGACATTGGAACATAATTTAAATCATCTTTGTTTTGTTCATCAACTATTGTTGCCATTTTTGTAAGCGCATCATTAACTTGTTTTTCAGTAATAATATTATGATGCAACCAATTTGTTAATGCTTGAGAAGAAATTCTACAGGTTGCTCTATCTTCCATTAATCCTATATTATTAATATCGGGAACTTTAGAACACCCCACACCCTGGTCAATCCACCTAACTACATATCCTAAAATGCCTTGAACATTATTTTCTATTTCAGAAACTATATCTTTTTCAGATAAATTTTTTCTATTTAGTAGTGGGAGCGTTATAAGATCTTCAAATGTATCTTTTGTTTCTTTTAATAAAATTTTTCTCTGAATAGAACTGACATTGATTTCATGATAATGTATGGCATGAAGAGTTGCTGCCGTTGGGCTTGGAACCCAAGCACAATTTGCTCCAGCAATAGGATGATTAATTTTTTTTTCAACCATTTCTTTCATTAAATCTGGCATAGCCCACATACCCTTTCCTATTTGAGCCTTTCCCTGCAGTCCGCATTCTAGACCAATTTCAACGTTTCTTTTTTCATAAGAATTAATCCATTTTGAATTTTTCATTTCTTCTTTTTTTAAAAATGGACCTGCAAACATTGATGTATGGATTTCATCTCCTGTTCTATCTAAAAAACCAGTATTTATAAAAGCTACACGAGATTTTGCAGCACGAATACATTCTTTAAGATTAATACTAGTTCTTCTTTCTTCATCCATGATACCAATTTTAATAGTGTAAAGAGGCAAATCTAAAATTTCTTCAACATCTTTCATTAACTCATTTGTAAAAGCAACTTCTTCAGGACCGTGCATTTTAGGCTTTACTATATAAATAGAGTTATAAATTGAATTTTTATATTCATTTTTCTTTTTAAAATCATACATTGCAATAACACTAGTTATCATTGCATCCATAATGCCTTCTCCAATTGCATTAGAATCCTTATCCAAAATTGAAGTAGTAGTCATAAGATGACCTACATTCCTTATAAGCATTAAAGATCTACCTTTAAGAAATTTTTTTTCATTATTAAATGAAAAATATTCAATATTAGAATTCAAAGATCTATTGATTTTTTTTCCTTTTTTTTGGAATTCAATATTCAAATCACCTTTCATCAATCCTAACCAATTTTTATAAGCTAATATTTTATCTTCCGTATCTACTGTTGCAACACTGTCTTCGCAGTCTAATATTGTTGATACTGCTGACTCAAGAATAATATCTGATATGTTTGCAGAATCTTTTTTTCCAATAGAATCATTTGGATTTATTATAATTCTTACATGAAGGTTATTTTTTACAAAAATTAATTCATTTAATTCTTTTGCGACATTAAGTTTATAACCAACTATTTGATTATTATCTTCTATTAAAGTTGTAGTTTTATCCTGAAGATGAAATAAAATTTTATCATTGTCTAATTCTAATTTCTCAATATTTTTCCAAGATCCTTTTTTAAGAGCAAAATTTTTATCAAGATACGATCTGCTATATTCTATAACATCTCTACCTCTATTAGAATCATAAATATTTGATTCGGGAAGGCTTCCTAAAACATTAGAGCCATATACTGCATCATATAAACTTCCCCAACGAGCGTTAACAGCATTTAGAGCATATCTTGCATTAGTTATTGGAACAACTAATTGAGGTCCTGATATTAGACATATTTCTGGATCAGTATTTTTTGTATCTATTTTAAATGAAGAGCCTTCATCAACAATATATCCTATTTTAAATAAAAATTTTTGATATTCAGCTATATCTATTTTTTTGCCAATTCTATCTTGATGCCATTTATCAATTAATTTTTGTAAATTTTTCCTTTTGTCTAATAATGCCTTATTTAAAGAGATAAATTTGTTAATTAAATTAGAAAACCCTTTCCAAAAACTATCAGTATTAATATCTAATTCTTTTAAGACTGCATTATTAATAAAATCCAGAATTTTTTCATCCACATATATATCGAAAATTTTAATCTTATTTTTCATATTAAATTAATGTTGAAATACTGATAAATTATTTTTAAAATATTTTAAGAAAATTTTAACAATTATATGCTATAGAATATCTAAATGAATACATTTGATGATAGAAAAAAGGGTTTCGAAGCTAAATATCAACAGGACCAAGAAATGCAGTTTAAGTTAAGATCTGTGAGAAATAAGCTCGTTGGTAAGTGGGCAGCATCATTAATGAAACCTGAAAATGAAGAAGAATATATTAAAGAAGTTAGAATCTCTGATTTAGAAAAACCTGGTGATGATGATCTAATAGACAAACTATTAAAAGACTTTGACTCAAAAAAATTAGTTATAGAAAGACAGGAAATAGTTAAAAAAATTGAGGAATGCGAAAGTGAAGCATTTAAAGAAATTAATAAAGAAAAAATTTAAGAATTTAAAATGTTATCACAACAAAATATTGATTTAAAAATTTGTGGTATTACCTCATCAGACTCTATTATTACAGCTGCTAACAACAATATCAAATTACTGGGTTTTGCTAGTAATAATTTGCTCGGACCAAATACATGTGATGATGAGTTGATTAAAAATTTAATTCAAGAATGTGATGAATATAAGATTGATTCAGTTTTACTTTCTCGTTACCAATCTACTTTAGAATTAGTTAAACAAATTGATTATACAAAACCTAAAATAATTTCATGCTCTTATTTTTTTGAAAAATCAGAATTAATTTCTTTAAAAAAAATTTTTAAAAAACTTAAAGTTGGGATAGCGGCAAACCCTGAACGTTTTGATAAATTATATTTTCAATCAATTTCCTTTTTAGTTGATATTTTTTACTATGACTTAAATATTTATAAAGAAAATAGCATTAAAACTTTTTCTATATATGATTGTTTAGATCAAATAACTTTTTTAAAAAAACTTAACAAGCCAATATATATAGGCGGCGGCATAAATCATAAAAATGCAAAGCTTATTATTGATAATGCTAAGCCAAATGGTTTGGATATTTCAAGAAGTATAAAAGATGAAAAAAACAATATAAGTGATGAAAAGCTTAAAAAATTCTTACAGAGTTTTTCTGCCTAATAATTTTTTTTAAGATATAATTTTTTCTTAGTTTATTAATTAGTTCTTTTATTGTTTTTCTTTGAATAGGATGAATAAAAAAAGGATTAATCTCGCAAATTGGATTTAAAACAAAATCCCTCAAATGTGCGCGTGGATGAGGAATAATAAGTAAATTTTTTTTTAAAATTATTCTATTATAAAAAATAATATCTAAGTCTATCCTTCTTGGACCATTTTTAAATAATTTTTCTTTTTTTAGTTTTTTTTCTATTAATTGAAGTTTTTTAAACAATTCATTAGGTTCAATTAAAGTCAATAATTCTATCGCTGTATTGTAAAAAAAATTTTGATTACTATACCCATATGGTTTTGACACATAAATTGAAGAAAAATTGTTTATATACCCTAATTTATTTATATTTATGAAAGCTTGATTAAAATTATTCTTCCAATTACCTACATTGGTTCCAAGAGCAATTATGACTTTATTTTGAGACACTTAGAGAATCACATTCATATTTTTTAGCAACTTCAGCCTTATTAATAACTAAAGAAATATTTTTTAATTTGAATTCTTTTCTTAATTTTTTAATACAATCAAGAATTAAGCTTTCTAAAGTTTTATGATTTGAATTTTTAATATTATTTCTCAAAAATTTAATAATAGTAGAATAATTCTTTAAATACTTAATGTTATCAACATTAACTCTACTAGGAACTTTATAGTGAAAGGAAAAACTTACTAATAGTAATTGTGATTTTTTTCTTTCTTTGGTGGTAACCCCTATTTTGGTTTTAATTTTTAAATTTTTAATTTCTATTTTGAACATTTAATTTGCTTATGTATTTCTATTGCTTGTTTTGTTTCTTTAACATCATGAACACGAAATATATCAACCCCTTTTTCAAGACAGTATATAACAGAAGCAACAGATCCTCCCAATCTTTGATTTACCGAGGAGCAATCAATTTTGCTTATCCAACTTTTTCTAGAAGAACCAAGCAATAATCCATAGTTGCTTATCCTAAATTTATTAATATTTTTCATTATAGATAAATTTTGATTTAAGTTTTTCCCAAATCCGATGCCAGGATCAAACCAAATTTTAGAACTTGGAATTTTGTATTTTTCTAAAAGCTTTATTTTTTTAAAAAAAAATTTTTTAATATCTTGAATAAGATTGTTATAATTATTTGTCATAAATTGCATCTCTTTTGGTGTTCCAGGAGTATGCATTAAAATTAAACCATTTTTATATTTTTTTGATAAAAAAAATAAATCTTCATTGCCTCCATAAATATCATTAATTATATGAGCTCCTTTTTGCAAAACAAATTCTTGTGTTTCAATTTTATTTGAATCAATAGAAATTATAAATTTATCTTTTGGAAGTTTTTTTAGTATGGGTTCTAATTTTTTTATTTCTTGATGATAAGATATGGGATCACTGCCAGGCCTTGTACTTTCTGCACCTATATCTATTATTGTTGCTCCGTGATTCAACATTTTTTTAATATTTTTTAATGCATCAGATGTAGTATAACTTTGTCCTCCATCACTAAAAGAGTTTTTGGTAACATTACAAATTCCCATAACCATAGGAAAATTAAATTTAAATTTTTTTTTATTTAAAATCATAAATTATAATATTTGTTTATATAAATTTTTTAGTTCTTGATAAATTAAATCAGATTTTACTCTCCAACGCAATTGAGGAATTGATGATAAGCTAATCACTCCCTTTCCAGATCCTACTAATAGTATTTCTTGATATTTATGCAAACTATGAATCGAAATATTAGTTTTTTTAATTTTTCTTTTAGTATTATTTAAAAGATAATTCATCGTGACACCCGAATAGTAGTTATTTTTAGGAATATGAATTATTTTATTATTAATGCATAATAAATTAGTAGTACAACCTTCCAATAACAAATCATTATCAGTTAATAATATTTCTTCTTTTTGTGTATTTAATGTGCTTAATAATTTAATTATTTTTTTATAATATAAATTTTTTATATCGGGTTTTGATCTTTTATAAGGATATAAAATACCAATAAATTTTTTATAAGGTTTTAATCTTGCTCTTAAAGATAAGGATAATTTTTTAGAGCAGATAGCTATTCTTAAAAGATTATCTGAATTATTAATTTTTTGAAAATCTGGTTTAAATAATTTTAAAATATGTTCATTAGAAATTTTAAAATCTATATGCATTTTTTTTAAAGACAAATTGATTCTGTTTAAATGATTTTTAAATAAAATAAATTTTGGTTTTTTGCCAATAACTCTTATAGTTGTAAAAATTCCTTTTTTGCCCCAAAGTTCATCAAATTTTGCTGGGCGTAAAGATTTAAGCTGATAAGACTTTTTGTATAATAGTTTTGCCATTTTTAGTTAAAAATGAGTCAGGATGAAATTGAAACCCAAAAATCTTATTATTTATATCTTCAAAAGCCATTGCAACATTTGTTTTTTTACACCTCATAGTTATATTTATTGTGGATGAATGAAAAGGTTCTTTTAATTTTAATGAGTGGTATCTGCCAACATATAGATTTTTAAAATTTTTAAATATCTTAGTTTCTGGCAAAACTTTAATAACTGATTGATAACCATGATAAATATTTTTTTGTTGTACTATTTCTCCACCTTCAGCATATAAAATTTGTTGAAAACCTAAGCAAATTCCAATTATTTTTTTATTACCCTTATATTTATTATAAATTTTTGTGGTAGTAGTATAATCTTTTGGCTCTCCGGGTCCGGGAGATAAAACTAAGGTATTTGCTTTTTTTAATTTAGATTCATTTATTTGATAATAATTAGAAACAAAGACATCATCATATAAACCAAGTAAATGGGCTAAATTGAATGTAAAAGAATCATCATGATCAACAAGATATATCATGTTTTAAAAATATCTAAAATAGACTTAGCCTTTATAAAATTTTCGTTATACTCTTTAAGAGCAGTGCTACCCAATATGACTCCACTTGCAACAGAAATTTCAGAAGTATTTCTAAAATTTAACAAAGATCTAATAATAACATTAAAGCGCATATCTCCATTTGATTTAATGTATCCAAAACTACCAGTATAAATATTCCGGCTATCCTTTTCCTGATAATTTAACAAATTTAAAGTACTTATTTTAGGACATCCAATAACAGATCCTCCAGGCATCATTGCTTTAATAATATCGTATGATGAAACTTTCTTTTTTAATTTCCCTCTAATTGTAGTAACATAATGAAAAAGATCTTTGTATTCTTCAACTAATTTTAAGTCTTTGATATTCACGCTCCCTACTTGACAAATTCTAGACAAATCATTTCTTTCCATATCTACAATCATATTATGTTCTTTGCTTTCTTTTTGATTTTCAGCAAAAAACTTTTTAGCATATGACAGAGTTGTATTTTTATTTTTTCTTAATGTTCCTGCTATAGGTTTTGTGAGAATAATATTATTTTTTTTATCAATCAGAGTTTCAGGGGAGCAACTTATAATTGAAAAATGTTTGTCTCTAATCATAAATGATTCTGGGGATTTGTTAACTTTCATTAATTTCCAAAAAAATTGAACTGCATCAATATTTGATTTGTTTCTATATTTTTGACATATTTTTATTTGGTACGTTTTGCCTTCTCGTATTTTTTTTGAAAAATTAGTAAATAGTTTTTTATATTGTTTTAAAGATAAGCTGACTTTAAATTTTTTTTCATAAAAAAATTTTTTGTTGGAAATATGTAACATTTTTTCTCTTTTTTTATTACTAATCGTACTAAAAATCTGAATATTTTTTCTTATTTTAATAAGTGTTTCAGGTTTATAAAAAATACTATCCCTAAATCCATTAGATTTTTGTTTTGGCAAATAAACATTAATTAATTTACATTGTAATTCATAGCTTAAAAAACCTATGTAACCATCAAAAAACTTATTGTTAGTATTTTTTTTATTAGATGTATTTTCAAAAAATGATTTTGCATTTTTTTTTGTTAATTTAACGACGTTTAAAAAATCTGTATAAACATCAAATCCGTTTTTTACCCTATAAATAATTAAGGGCTTATCGGAGTCAAATAGACGCTCTAAATATTCTTTATTTTTCAACAAACATAAGTATTATATCTTAGTATTTGATAAGAAAAGGTTTTTTGTGCGCTTATTATTATTTCTATTTCTAATTTTACCCTCAACAACTTTGTTAGCCCATGGAACAATAATAATAAAAGGTGTAGAGCATAATGATGGTTACATCGATGTTAAGATATATACGGACAAAGAGTCATTTTTGGATGAAGAACTAGCTGCAGAATCAGTTCGCAAAAAAGCAACTAAAGGAGAAACTATTATCCCTCTTACTAAATTACATGAAGGAACTATAGCTGTGGTAGTCTATCATGATGAAGATAATGACGGAAAATTAAAAACTGGTTTTTTTTGGCGACCTAAAGAAGGATTTGCATTTAGTAATAATTATGTGCCCAAAGGTCCTCCTAAATTCAAAAAAGCGTCTATTAATTTAGTTCATGGAGAGCCAGTAGAAATAGATATTAACTATTAATAAATTAACCTTTTTTTCTGAGGGTTGATCTGCCTCCATCAATATGAATTATTTGTCCTGTAATCCATTTGTTATTTTCTCCCAAAAGAAACGAAGAAATTTTTCCAAAATCACTTGCCTGACCTAATTTTGGTATTGGATTCATATTTGCAATTGCTTTTTTTATAGTATCATTGGAGATTAGTCCTTTTGACATACCAGATTCTGTTAATCCCGGCGCAATACAATTAACTCTTATTTCTGGTGCTAACTCTGTTGCAAGTGATAAAGTTAAACCTTCTACTGCAGCTTTTGATGTTGAAACTATTGAATGATTTATAAATCCTTGTTTTGCAGCTACTGTTGAAAATAATAAAATAGAACCTTTATTTCTTTTTAAATTTTCTAAAAGGTGTTGAATGGATACTATCGCACCTATTGTATTTATTTTAAAACTTTCGATGAAATCATTTTCACTGGCTGATTTTATAGGTTTTAAATTTATTGAACCTACACAATAAGCAAAGCCAAACACTTCATCTGTAATATTGTTTAAACATTCTTTTAATTTATCTGTGTTGTTTATATCAACTTCATTGAAAGGACAGTTTAGTTCTTGTGATACACTTTTTAAAGATGTTATGTTTCTGCCTATTAAATGTGGTTGAAATCCATCATTTTTTACTTCTTTTGCAATTTCAGAACCTATCGTTCCTGAACCGCCAACTATAATTATTTTTTTATTACTCAAAGGATTATTTATCCTGATATGCTACGCTCCAGATAATCAATCCAAAAAGAATTTTGTTTATAAAATCTGCTAAGTTGTATGTGATGTTGAGAAAATCAATATTTATTATATCTCCACCAATCATCGGTGTTAATAATCCAAAAATATAACCTAAAGGATATATTGACCAACCAAATACTACAATAAATCTTAGTGCAGCAAAGGCTTTTCTAATAGAGTCTTTTTTTGTTGCTGCTATACTTGATTCTCCTTTAAATATTTCAAATATTATATATGCCCAACCAAACATACCAATTACAAAACCCAAAGCAGCAGTAATCCAACCGACCTCACCAGCATAGCCTCCTAAAAGCATAATTAAGGTACCTATTAATAAACGCCAGAAAACTAAAGGAGAAACTATTATGCCTGCAGCAATTAAGATTAAATAAAACTCAATCATTTGGAGAGGAACAGTTAATAGCCAATCTATGTATCTATAAACTATTGGTGATTCACCAGTGGCAACCCAGTATTCCCTCATATAAAAATAATGAATTCCAGCTATGAGAGTTACAAGACCAACAACTAGCATGGAAACTCGCCATGAAGATTTTACATTCATTCCTTCGTATAAAAAGAAAACAGTAGACGCTACCATTGCAACAGAAACCAACCAAAAAGAAACTCCAACATAGTCAGTTGTTTGTAAAAAATATTCCATAATGCAAATCTAATGGAATGTATCTAGTTCTTGATTTTAATCTGACAAGGTAACAGAAAGTAAGGATGTTAATAAACAACTAGAAAATAAGAATAAAATTGGCTGAATTAAAGGCTTATCTATTTAATAGATAATTATTATGCTAATTATGCATGTTAAAAAGTATTGTATAAAAATAAAGAGATACTAGATTAGAATTATTCTAATTTATAATTATGATTAATAAAAACTATCAGCTTAAAATGGAAGAACCTCTTGAAAAAGAAGAGGAATATAAATTAATAGAAAAATGGCAATATAATGAGGATGAAAAATCTCTTATCAGATTAATTAGCGCATATAAAAGATTGGTAGCTTCAATCGCTAAAAAATATTTAAGTTATGGATTGCAGATGGAAGATTTAATTAATGAAGGCATTCTTGGATTAATTATTTCATTAAAAAAATTTGACTTATCAAAAGGTTTTAGATTGTCTACTTATGCTCGTTGGTGGATAAGAGCATCTATTCAAAACTATATTTTAAAAAATTGGTCAATAGTTAAAACTGCTTCTACAACTTCACATAAATCATTATTTTTCAATTTCAATAAGTTAAAAAAACAGATTAATTTCAATTCTTTTGATTATTTAGGGCAAGAAGAATTAACTAAAATTTCTAAGATGCTTAATATCAAATCTATTGATATTCAAAATATGGAAACTAGATTATCTCAGGGAGATCAATCTTTAAATCAAAAAATAAATATTAATGATAATGCTGATAATCCAGATTTATTATCTTTAATAAAAGATGAATCTCCTACACAAGACATTTTATTTGAAAAAGAAAATGACGATAAGTTAAAAAATAAGTGGCTTAAAAAAGCAATTAATTTGTTAAAGGATAGAGAAAAGATTATTATTTCAAGTAGAAAGTTAGAAGAAAAAGCAAAAACTTTTGAAGAGTTAGGAAAAAAACTTAATCTTAGCAAAGAAAGAGTTAGACAAATTGAAGTTCAGGCTTTAAAAAAACTTAAAAATAATATTTTAGAAATTTCTAAACAACCAAAAAATTTTTTTGTAAATTAGATTTAAGTGATAGAAAAACTAGATTTTTA
>MDSW01040456.1_pt1 | contig 13470 bp, 7 predicted proteins | sample 811171 | NCBI WGS metagenome assembly MDSW01 (sample SAMN05326641, study PRJNA326480) | marine metagenome | isolation source: seawater | place: Atlantic Ocean: North West | collected 2012 | reverse complement strand
TTTAGTGCTGCATTAGATGCTCTTACAATATTTGTTTCTCTATCTGAATTGTAAATCAAGGTTTTAGAATAAATATCATTAGGGGTAGAAACTGCAATACATATCGTTCCTCCATTGACATTATTATCATTTTGCAAATCTGCCAAGCCTGATGTAGATATTGCAAAATCACTGTTAAATAATTTTTTAGAATTTTGCGCCATTTCTCTTACAATTTCCTCACTCACGATTCCATATTTAGATATTGTTTTAGATTTAACTGATAAAATATTTTCTTTAATATTTTTAGAATAAGCCACTAGAGATCCTTTAAAATAGACAGAACTTCCTTTGACAGATGTAATCATTCGAGCAATATTTCCCCCAGTACAACTTTCAGCTGTTGAAATTGTGTATTTATTTTTCCTCAGAAATTGGCCAACTGCTACTTCATTTAATCTAGTTTGATACTTTGAAAAGTATGACCCTAGCAAAGATTTAAGTGTAATTACATTTTTTTCTATAAGATTTTCAAGATAAGATCTATCATAGCCTCTTGCAGTAAGTCTCAAAATTAAACAACTATTTGATGGTAAATAAGACAAGTTAATTTCTTTAGGTAAATTAGACTCCCAATCAAAAATAAGTTCAGCTAAGTGCGACTCAATAATACCCCTAGTAAATATTTTTTTATGAACGATTTCTAGAAGCTTAAATTTTTTCTTAATTTTTTTAAAAACTAATTTCATCATAGACTTCATTTCGTAATGTACTCCTGGCATAGACACTACAATTTTATTATTATAATGAAACAACATTCCGGGAGCTGTACCTTTTTTATTTTTTATTACTTCACATTGTGATGGAATATATGCTTGGAATTCAGTTAATTTATTAATGGTTCTTTTTCTTGATTCGAATTTCTTTTTAATATCAGATAAAACTTTTTTATTTAAAACAAGCTTATCATTAAAATAATCACATAAGGTTTGTTTTGTTACATCATCATTTGTTGGACCAAGACCACCAGTAATAAAAATAAAATCAGATTGTGTAAGCGCGTTGTCAAGAGCTGATGAAATACTAGAATTAGTATCAGAAATTGTTCTTATTTCGTTAACTTGAATACCATTGTTTTCTAAAAAATTACCTATCCAAGTAGAATTAGTATCAATTGTATGACCAATTAAGATTTCATCACCAATTGTTATTATATCTGCTTTCATTTATGTGAAAAATATTATATTTTACTCATACTCATAAATGTAAAATATATTTTTTTTGACCGTTTCTGCTTCATTAATATCTTGAACAGTAATAGTCAATTCATATCTTCCTGGCTCTAAATCAGGGAAAGGGAGTGCAACTTGAATTGTATCAAGTGATGAAGTTCCAGATAAATCGTAATCTTTTTCCCAATTCCATGGAGCAGATTGGAATCTTGCATCTTCAAAGTTGTCCAATATAGATGCTCTAAATTGATTTAATCCACTATCATCAGAAAAATCATAATTAAACTCTAAAAAAGCACCTTCAACTTTTTGAATATTTGATGATGTTAAGTTTACTGAATTAATTATTGGGGGCTCATTTTGCACTTGACATGAAAAGATGATTAACATTGGTGCTAAAAAAAATATTTTTTTCATAATTTGATACTATTTTAAGATTTTTAATAATTTTTCAAAAGACATATTTTGTTGTGAACCATCTAACATTTTCTTAACTGTAATTGTATTTGTTTTTATTTCATTTTGACCAACAATAATTACGAATTCAATATTATTTTTATCAGCATATTGCATTTGCTTTTTCAATTTTGCTGAACTTGGGTATATTAATGAACTTATGCCTTCGGCTCTCAATTTTTTTAATAAATTTAAACAATAATTTTCTTCAACTTCACCAAAATTTACAATTAGAACCTGACATTTTTTTGCTGATAATTCGGGATATAAATTTAATGATTCAAGCGCCATACAAATTCTATCAAAACCAAATGAAATGCCAACTCCTGAAATATTTTCAAAACCAAAAATTCCTGCCAAATTATCATATCTGCCCCCTCCTCCTATACTTCCAATATTAAAATCATTAGTTTTAACTTCAAAAATTGATCCAGTGTAATAATCTAAACCTCTAGCTAACGTTATATCTATTTCTAACGATGCGCATTTTAATTGGAGTGTGTCAATTTTACTTACAATTTGATTCAACTCTTCAATTCCTTCTAAACCAATTTCGGAATCATTAAACAAGTCTTTAAGTCTGGTTAATATAATAGAGTTTGAGGTTTTTTGATCAAAAAGTAAATTTATTTTATTTATTGCCTCACTAGCAAATCCTTTTTTACGCAGCTCATCTTTGAAATTTGAAATACCAATTTTTTCAAGTTTATCAAGAGATACTAAAAAATCATTAATTTTATCACCTACACCAACAATTTGTGCTATTCCCGATAAAATTTTTCTGTTATTAATTTTTATAGATATATTATTAAAACCTAATGTACTCAAAACCTCATCGTAAAGTTGTATTAACTCGATTTCAGCTAGAAGAGAGTTTGTTCCTACAATATCTGCATCGCATTGATAAAATTCTCTAAACCTACCCTTTTGAGGTTTATCAGCTCTCCAAACATTTTGCATTTGAAATCTTCTAAAAGGAAATATAATATCGTTTCGGTGTTGAGATATATATCTAGCAAATGGTATTGTTAAATCATATCTAAGTGCTTTATTCGAAATATCAGATATAATTGTTTTAGATGTAGTAGATGGATTCAATTTAACTTTTGAAAGAAAATCACCAGAATTTAAGATTTTAAAAATAAGTCTGTCACCTTCATCACCATATTTACCTATTAAAGTATTTAAATTTTCAAATGATGGAGTTTCAATTTGCACAAATCCAAAGAGCTCAAATTTTTTTTTCAATATCTCAAAAACATAATTCCTTTTTCTCATAGTTAGAGGAGAAAAATCTCTTGTACCTTTAGGAATACTAGGTTTATTGATCATTTTTGAAAAATTATTTTTGACAAATATCTAAAAAATTAATCATGTAAATAGCTAAGAATAAATATATTTAAAAGAATTTTTTATGAAAAATTTTGTGATAATATAAGATTTATAAGATATTTGCAGATATTAATCTATTTTTAAAATTAAAATTATGAAAAAAATGCTTTTAACAGCTGCAGTTGTTTTTACTAGCTTAATAGCATCTGCTCAATTTATGGTTGTAGCCGATTTAGATGTTGAAGATTTTGAGGCTGAAAACCTTACTGAAACAACAAACTTTGGTTTTGGTTACACATTTAACGACACATGGACTGTTGGTGCTATGATGATGGCTGAAGGTGTTCATGAAGGTGAAACTGAAGAAGAACATGCTGATCATGCAGAAGAAGAAGATATGAGATTATTTGTTCGTTATAATATGAGTAACATCTATTTAACTGCAAATACTACAACTGAGGATTTTTCTGATAATCTAAGAGTTGGCGCAGGATATAGCTTTGCTGCATTTGGCAATTTTTATGTAGAACCAAACTACACTATGGATATGTCAACTGACGATGGTGATGAAAGAAATGGAACTTTCAAACTAGGCTTAGCTTACAGATTCTAAACAAGAATTTTAAACTTAAAAAAAGTGTATCTCAAATGATGCACTTTTTTTTTACTCTATTACTAAATTATAATGATTAAATTTGTACTCTTTTAAAAAACAGTATCTATGATTTGGTTAATTATTATTTTTTTTATGATTGTTGGTGGCATTGTTAGTCGCCGACTTAAAAATAAATTCAAAAAGTACTCTCTTGTCCCACTATCAAATGGTATGACAGGTAAAGATGTTGCTGAGAAAATGTTAGCAGACCACGGCATCAGAGATGTAAAAGTGGTATCAGTTCCTGGAAGATTAACAGACCATTACAATCCAGCAGATAAAACTGTTAATTTAAGTCCTGATGTTTATAATAATTGCAGTGTAGCTTCTGCTTCTGTAGCGGCTCACGAATGTGGCCATGCTGTACAACATGCTACGGCCTACTCTTGGCTACAAATGCGTTCTGCAATGGTACCTGCTGTGGCATTCAGTAGTAAAATGTTAAATTTTATTTTCATTATGATGTTTTTAGGCGCTGGTTTTTTAGGCTGGTTTGGTATGGATACTGCCTTACTAGTTGTCATCATTTTTCAATCAGCAATAACTTTATTTACACTAGTTACTTTGCCGGTAGAATTTGACGCAAGTAATAGAGCATTAGTTTGGCTAAACAGTAAAAATATTACAAATCAACAAAACCACCCTCTTGCTGTTGATGCTCTGAAATGGGCCGCTGGCACATATGTAGTAGCTGCGTTAGCTTCTCTTACACAGTTAGCATATTACGTAATGCTTTATTTAGGAAGAAGATAAAAAAACTTACAGCTAAATTATAACCTTACTCTTGGCAAGTAAGGTTTTTTTTTATTTGGTTTTTTAAGACAAATTAATTGCCGAAATTTGTACCTAAATATTTACACATATGTTCAACTTCAAATCAATCTACTTATTATTGTTTTTTTTAATGTCATCTTATTTAGTATTGGCCCAAAAAAATTGGGCACTTGATATTCATAATGACAGTAAAACACTTTACGAAATTCAAGAAGATTTTGAAAACTATTGGCAAAATAAGACTATAGGAAAAGGTAAAGGTTGGAAACCATTTAAAAGAAGAGAAGCTTTTATGGAACCAAGAGTTTTTCCTTCTGGTTTTTTCCCTTATGAAAAGTTATACCTTGAATATAAAAAATTAATCAATCAACCAAAAAATACTTCTCAATACCAATTTGAAGCAAATTGGGAAGCATTTGGTCCTACTGAAGTACCTCTTCAAAATAATGGAAGTAAAAGAGGTGTTGGGAGAATAAATAATGTAACTTTTGACCCTAACAATAATAATATACTATGGGTAGGATCCCCTTCTGGAGGTTTATGGAAATCAGATGACGGTGGTCAAAATTGGAGCTCCAACACAGATTTATTGCCAAACTTAGGAGTGTCTGACATAGCAATAGATCCACTGAACAGCAATATAATGTATATTATTACAGGGGATAGAGATTCGGATGATACATACGCATATGGCCTTATGAAATCAATTGATGGTGGAACTAGTTGGATTTCAACCGGCCTTTCATTTAATATAAATAGTGCATATAGAGGAAATCGAATACTAATTAATCCAAATAATACTAACATTTTGATAGTATCTACTAGAAAATCTGGATATGGCGAGACATATAGATCAATCGATGGAGGTGAAAGTTGGGAACTTGTTCTTCAAGGGCCAAATTTAATTTCAATGGAGTTTAATACATCTAACTCAAATCAAATATATGCTGTTACAACAGGAACATCTAAATACTATCGTTCTTTTGATAATGGGTTAACATGGGAAAATCTAACTAATGAATCTGGGCTTCCAAATTCAGGAAATTCAAGAGCTGTTGTTGCTGTTACCCCAGCAAATTCTAATGTAGTTTATATCTTATACAGCGCTGGTGGTGGCGGATTTGGCGGATTATATAAATCTAATGATGGCGGATATAATTTTACATTACAATCAAACAGTCCTAACATTTTAAGTTGGGAAGTTGATGGATCAGGTGAAGATGGACAAGGGACTTATGATTTAGCTCTTGCTGTATCTCCTTCAAATGAAAATCTAATTTTAACGGGAGGAATAAATATTTGGAAGTCTACCAATGGAGGCGTTGATTTCAATATATGTAGTCATTGGTATGGTGCTGAAGGTATTGAATATGTTCATGCTGATCAACACATACTTAAATATAACCCTTCTAATGGAATACTTTACTCAGGAAATGATGGTGGAATTTATAAATCAGAAGACAATGGAAATGTATGGACAGATATAAGTGATGATTTACAAATAACTCAATTTTATAAAATTGGAATATCACAAACAGACTATGGTTTGTTATTAGGAGGTACTCAAGACAACGGAACTTTAAGATGCAATAGTGAGAACGATTGGGATGCAGTTAGAGGAGGTGATGGTATGGAATGTGCTATCGATCCAATTGACCCATCAATTATGTATTCAGAACTATATTATGGAGATATTGCAATTTCAACTAATGGAGGTCAAAATTGGGATAATATTGCTCCTGATTCAGATGGTGCTTGGATTACCCCCTATAAAATTGATCAATACAACCCAAATAGAATTGTAATAGGCTATGATAATGTATATGAAAGCCTAGATTACGGTTCTAATTGGGAAATGATTTCAGGAACATTTAATAATTCAGGTAGTATTGATGTTATTTCATTGTCCTCTAACGAGGATGTAATTTGTATTGCGGAATCCGATAATATTTACAAAACTATTGATGGAGGACAAAATTGGGAAAACATTAGCTCTGGCTTACCTAATAATACTATTACTGATATTGCAATCCACCCTAACGATTACAACAAAATTTGGCTTACATTTTCTGGATATTCAAACGAAAATAAAGTTTATCATTCTAATGACGGAGGAACAAATTGGATAAATATTTCAAATGATTTACCCAATCTTCCTGTTAATTGTATTTTATTTTACCAACCACAAGAAACACTTTTTGTTGGAACAGATATTGGCGTTTTCTTCAAGGATAGTACAATGAATAGTTGGTCACTTTTTAATCAGGGACTACCAAATGTTATTGTGAATGAATTAGAGTATCATATAAACAGCAATAGCTTATTCGCCGCAACCTATGGAAGAGGTGTATGGGTAACAAGCCTACCATCTTCTGCTCCACCTGTGGCATCATTCAATTATTCAATAGATGATGAATGCTCAGGTTTAGTATCTTTCTACAACACGTCATATAATTCAGAAACAATAGAGTGGTTTTTTGGTGATAATCAGACTTCAAGTGAAGAAAATATTACACATCAATATATAAGTGATGGAACTTATGAGGTTAAATTAGTGGTAAACAATTTAATTGGGACTGACACAGTATTACAAATACTCAATATTGATGTTTTAGACCTCCCAATTGCAGTCGGCGATCAAAGTTGTACGCCAACATCACTTGAATTATACGCTGAAAGTTCTAATCCTAATTCAAATATTAATTGGTATGATAGCCCTGTTAATGGAAATTTAATTTATACAGGAAATACTTTAACAACAGATTTTTTAGATAATACAACTTCATTTTACGCTAATTATTCAGAAGTAATTGACTCCGCAAACATAGGAGCATTAACGCATGAAGGAAATAATGAATATAGTGGTTCAGTAAATAGTTCAGGTGGATTAATTTTTGATGCATACAAAAGTTTTATTCTTGAATCTGTTGATGTTTACACTAATCAAGCAGGAAATCGAAAAATTATATTAATGGATAATGAAAATAATATAATCAATGAACATATTGAATATATTCCTGTTTCTGATAATACACCACATACTATTTTGTTAAATTTTCAAATTTATAGCGGACAAGGCTATCAATTATTAACTGATGATAACATGAATATTGAAAATTTTGGAGGAACAAATCCACAACTTAAAAGAACAAGCAATGACATAGAACTTTTTTTTCCATATGTATACAGTGGTGTAATGAGTCTTAATAGCTCATATTGGTATTCAGGAAATGAAGTATTAACAAATTATTATTATTATTTTTATAATTGGAATATTAAAGAAGTTTGTTCAAGTCCTTTTATAGAAGTTGAAGCTAAAATTGGAAGTAATGAAGAATTGACAATAACTACAAATAATTGTCCTTTTGATAGTGTACAATTAAACGCAGAAGGTAATTTTCTATCATATGAATGGAATAATAACACCACTATGACTAGCTTAACTGTATATGAAAGTGGAGATTATAGTGTCATAGCATATGATTCTGCTGGTTGTACCGCAACAGAAAATATAAACATTCCATATATTCAATCTTTTTCAATAAGTACTAATGAAATATTATGTTCTGGAAGCTCTATATATCTTCAAAGTCTAGTTGGCCTTGATTCATATCTTTGGAACACAGGAGAAAATACTAGCTCAATATCTATTGATGAAGATGGAATTTATTCTGTTATTGCTACAGCCAATAATGAATGTGAACTTAGTGATGAAATTGAAATATTTTCGACTGAACCAATACAAATTAATATTCAATCTGAAATGGACTCATTAATAATATGTTCAGGCTCTGAATTTTATTTTAATGTTGCGCAAATATTCTCAAACGTAGTGTGGAACAATAATTTCACTGGACTAGAATATTTTGGAACTGCATCAATTTTAGGAGAAAATAACATAACAGTTATAGCTCAGGACGAAAATGGATGTTACTCAAATGATACAGTGGTATTAAAAGTTGTGGATTGCTCTTCAATAAAAGAACATTTTTCAAGCACCACTATTTATCCTAATCCCTCTTCAGGGGAATTTATTATTAAAAACTCTTCATTAAACCACGATGTTGAAACTATAAATATATTCGATATACATGGAAGACTAATAGAACATAGAAAAATCTTATATAATAATGAAGTTTTATTTGAAAAATTCAACTTAAATGCTATTAAATCCGGCATATATTTTGTTGAAATTTTAGGAAAAGGCGGTAAAATGGCTAAAAAAATAATTTTAAATTAATTTAAACAAAGATTTTTTTGGGATTTAAAATACCTTTTGGATCAAAAACTGATTTAATACGTTTTTGAATAGCTATATTTTCTTGAGAAAATGCGATATCCATAAATTCTTTTTGAACTAATCCAATGCCGTGTTCACCACTAATGGTACCACCTAGACTGACTGTTAATTCAAAAATCTCTCTAATCCCTTTAGACAAATCTTCATTCCAAGCCTTTTCACTCATATCACCTTTGATAATATTAATATGTAAATTTCCATCCCCTGCATGTCCGTAACAAACAGATTTAAACCCATATTTTTTACCAATACACTTAACCCCTTTTAATAATTGAGGTAACTCTGCTCTAGGGACTACTGTATCTTCTTCTTTGTAAATACTATTAATTTTTACAGCTTCTCCTACAGATCTTCTCATTTTCCATAACTGCTCCTTTTGTTGTGACGAGTCTGCAAATAAAATTTCATCACAGTCAAATTGTTCCATTACTTTCGTAATTTTTTCACAATCCTTAAAAAGTATGTCCATATCATTTCCATCGACCTCAACTAATAAATGAGCTTGAATATCATCATTAATTGGCATATTCATATTTGTAAATTTTATAGTCCAATCAATAGCGTCTCTTTCCATAAATTCTAGAGCAGAAGGAGTAATACCAGCTCTAAAAACAGCAGAAACCGCCTTACAAGCTTGTTCTGCAGAACTAAAAGGTACTAGAAGTGTTAAATCATATTTTGGATGAGGAATTAACTTGAAAACAATTTTCGTTATTATTCCAAGAGTTCCTTCACTACCCACCATTAATTGAGTTAAATTATAACCCGTTGAATTTTTTAAAACATTAGCTCCAGTCCAAATAATTTCTCCTGAAGGTAGCACAACTTCAAGATTTAGTACATAATCCTTGGTCACTCCATATTTAAGAGCTTTAGGACCTCCAGAGTTTTCAGCTAAATTTCCGCCAAGAAAACTAGTACCTTTACTTGCAGGATCAGGAGGATAAAATAAGCCTTTAGACTTTACAGCATCCTTAAAAACTTGATTGATGACACCAGGTTCAACAGTAGCCTGCAAATTACGTTCATCAATTTCAATAATATTATTCAGACGCTCTAAACTTAGAGCTACTCCGCCACAAACAGGTAATGAACCTCCACTCAGGCCAGTTCTAGCACCACAAGGTGTTACCGGTATATTTTGTTTATTGCAATATTTCATTATCATAGAAATATCTTGGGCATTACATGGTTTTAAAACAATTTCAGGATAAAACTTTAAATCTTCAGTCTCGTCATGAGAATAATCAATAATGCTTTCATCATCAGAAAAGATTTCTTTTTTATCTAAAAAAGAATTAAAAAAATTTAAATCATCTAAGCTTATCTTGTTAAATTCTGTTTCCATAATTTTAGCAAAATTAAGTAAATTCGCTATACTAAAAACATTAAATATACATGAGAAAGATATATCTAATATTAATTTTACCAACCGTTTTGATGGCTCAAAAAAAAGAGGTAACACTTGAAAACATTTGGAAAACCTATGATTTCTACCCAAAATCAGTTAATGGTTTTAAATCTATGCAAGACGGAAACTACTACACTAAATTGGATAAAAATGGAAAGAACTCACAAATCAATAAATATAGTTTTCGCACTGGAAAGAAAATACGCACAATTATAGATTCTAAAAATATCGATATCGATATTAATAACTACAAGTTTTCAAAGGATGAAAAGAAATGTCTTTTCGCAAATGATACTGAAAAAATTTATAGATATAGTTCAAAATCAATTTACCACATTTACTACTTAAAAACTAAAAAATTAATAAAAATAAGTGATGATAAAATAATGTATGCTGACTTCTCACCCAATGGAGACAAAGTAGCTTATGTCAATTCAAATAACCTTTTTATAAAAGATTTATCAAATAATAAAACCATTCAGATAACTACGGATGGAGAATTAAACCAATATATTAATGGAGTTACCGACTGGGTTTATGAAGAAGAGTTTGGTTTAACACAAGCTTTCTTTTGGTCGCCTGACGGAAAACAAATAGCCTTTTACAAATTTGATGAAAGAGAAGTCAAAGAATTTTCTATGGATGTATTTAACAGTGAACTTTACCCTAGTCAATACCAATTCAAATATCCTAAAGCCGGAGAGGACAATTCAAAATTAAGTTTACATGTTTATAATATTGATAATGGAGAAACCACAATGATTTCTCTAGAAAAAGATTATGAGTATATCCCAAGAATGAATTGGACTAAGTCTAACGACTTGCTCTACATACTTGCAATGAACAGACATCAAAATGAACTAGACTTTATCCTTTACAATACCATAAATTCTTCTTCTGAAATTCTATTTTCGGAAAAAGACAAATATTATATCGACGTTCACGACAACACTAACTTTACCGATGACGGCCAAAGTCTAATTTGGACTTCAGAAAAAAGTGGCTTCAACCATATATACTTAGTAAACCTAGAAAATGGGCAAGGTCAGCAAGTCACTACTGGTAATTGGGAGGTTACCAAATACCACGGCATGAATCAAGATAACAAAGTTTTTTACACCTCAAACGAAGAAGGTGTCATTAACAAAAGTCTATATTGCATTAACTTAGACGGAAGTGATAAAACTAAACTTTCAGAAGATTTAGGAACACACTCAAGTACATTCAGTAATGGTATGAAATACTATTCTAACACCTACTCAACTGCTGACACTCCGCCCTACATTAGCCTTCATAATCATACTGGAAAAGAAATAAGAGTACTTGAAGATAATGCAGACTTATCAACTAAAATGGAAGAGTTTGATTTGACAAAAAAAGAGTTCTTTTCATTTATAACCTCTGAAGATATAGAACTTAATGGGTGGATGATTAAACCATCGGACTTTGACCCTAATAAACGATATCCCGTTTTTATGTTTTTGTATGGAGGACCAGGATCTCAACAAGTTGTTAACTCGTGGGGGTGGTTTAATTACTTTTGGCATCAACATCTAGCACAAAAAGGATATATAGTAGCATGTGTAGATAATCGAGGCACTGGAGGTAGAGGTGCTGAATTCAAAAAGATGACCTATCTTCAATTAGGCAAATACGAAACCATAGACCAAATAGAAGCCAATAGATACTTAGCTAAACTACCCTATGTTGATAAAAACAGAATTGGTATACAAGGGTGGAGTTATGGAGGCTATATGTCCTCATTAGCAATTACTAAAGGTGCTAATTTCTTCAATACAGCAATTGCGGTTGCCCCTGTAACAAATTGGCGATATTACGACAATATATATACCGAAAGATATATGCGTACTCCACAAGAAAACGCTTCGGGCTATGATGATAATTCCCCTATCAATCACGTTGATAGTCTCAAAGGCAATTATTTAATTATTCATGGAACTGCTGACGATAATGTTCATGTTCAAAACACCTACGAAATGGTTTCTGCACTTGTTAAAGCCAATAAGCAATTTGATTTGTTCGTTTATCCTGATAAAAATCACGGAATTTATGGTGGTAATACTAGATTACATTTGTATAATCTGATGACAGACTATATATTAGAGAATTTATAAGTCAATAAATTAGTATATTCGACGAATTAATTTAAAAAAATACTTAACTATGATTCAGATTATTTCATACGTTCTTTTCACAATAATTATTCTACTAATTGCTAAAACATACTTAGACAAGAAAGGACATCCAAAAGGATTATTTTATTTATTTTTTGCTGAAATGTGGGAAAGGTTTTCATTCTACGGAATGCGAGCATTATTAACCCTTTATCTTATTAAAGATTATTACTCTCATCTTGAAAACAATGAAGAAGTAGCTTATGGTATATACGCCGCTTATGGAGCATTAGTTTATTTAACACCATTAATTGGTGGCTATCTGGCTGACAAATTTATAGGCTATCGAAAATCCATTCTTTATGGTGGAGTATTAATGGCGTTAGGTCATTTCTTTATGGCATTTCCTACCGATTTTTTCTTTTACGGAGCTTTAGGTTTACTTATTATGGGTAATGGTTTTTTTAAGCCTAATATCTCTACACTGGTAGGCTCTTTGTATGAAGAGGGTGACATCAAAAGAGATGGTGGATTTACTATATTTTATATGGGGATAAATCTAGGTGCAATGATTGCGCCATTATTCTGTGGTTATCTCGGTGAGGTTTACGGTTGGCATTATGGGTTTGGAGCTGCTGGTATTGGAATGTTAGCTGGTTTAGTTGTTTTCTGGAAAGGTATTAGCAGTAATGTCTTAGGGGACAAAGGGCTTCAACCCAAAGAATACATCAACAAAAAAGTATCTGGAATTTCAGTTGCGAACTTAATCTACGTACTTGGTTTTATAGCTGTTCCTGTTTTTGCATATTTAATCGTTCTAGACACTCAATCCTCAGTTTTAGGTGATGTTCTCTCATTAGTAGGTGCTGTTGTGTTGATTTATCTTGCTTATATTATTTACGATTATAAAGTAAAACAAAATGATAAGGTAAGTGGCGACAGACTAATTGCAATACTTATTCTATCTGTTTTTTTAACAATATTTTGGGCTTGTTTCGAACAAGCTGGAAGCTCAGTAACAGTATGGATTGACAAGTGTGTTAACTTAGTAGGCATGACTGCTTCACAAACCAATGCAATTAATCCTTTTTATATTGTACTACTAGCTATACCATTTAGTCTTATGTGGACTAAATTAGGAGCTATGAACAAAAATCCAAATACTCCTATTAAATTTGCTTTAGGTATTTTTCAAC
>MDSW01223445.1_pt1 | contig 13471 bp, 9 predicted proteins | sample 811171 | NCBI WGS metagenome assembly MDSW01 (sample SAMN05326641, study PRJNA326480) | marine metagenome | isolation source: seawater | place: Atlantic Ocean: North West | collected 2012 | reverse complement strand
TTTTTAGAATGGCTAATGTTTTTATTATTGATGATATTCAATTTCTAAGTGGAAAAGAGGCTATGCAAGAAGAATTTTTTCATACTTTTAATGCATTAATAGAAAGAGGTTCTCAAGTAGTAATATCATCAAGCAAACCCCCAGCAGATCTTGATAGAATACAAGAAAGAATTAAATCTCGAATGTCTGGAGGGTTGGTAATTGATATTCAGCCACCTGATTTTAATCTAAAAATAAAAATTTTAAAAAAAAAATATGAAGAAATTAAATTAAATTTTAAGGAAAATCACGATTTGGGTAACGAAGTGTTTGAATTTTTGGCTACTGAAGTTACATCTAGTGTTAGAGAATTAGTTGGGGCTTTAAATAGAGTTTTGGCTTTTAGTAAAATTAATACAAAATCCCCAAACCTTTCGGAGTGTAAAAAAATTTTGAAGGATTTTATAAATTCAAACAACAAATCAATAAACGTAGAATTTATTCAAAATTTAGTGGCTACACATTTTAATTTAAATCTTCAAGAAATGTTATCGCCAAGAAGATCAAGGGCTTTAGCTAGACCACGACAAATAGCAATGTATCTTGCAAAACAACATACAACAAACTCTTTACCAGATATTGGTAGAAAATTTTCTAACCGAGATCATACTACTGTAATTCATGCAGTAAAAAAAATTGATGAACTAATTAAAAAAGATAATGAAATAAGACAAAGTGTAACTGAAATCAAAAAGAAATTTCTTTAATAACTTAAAATGGAATTTACAATTAATAGGGATGTTTTTTTGAAAGCATTAGGTCGTACTAATGGAATTATAGAAAAAAAAAACAACACTCCCGATTTTATCAAATATACTTTTAGAAGCTAAAAATTCACGAGTAAAAATTACAGCAACTGATCTAGATATTATTTATTTTGAAGAGATACCACTTCAAGAATTAAAAAAAGAGGGCTCAACTACTGTGTCCGCTAATATCCTTTATGATATATTAAGAAAATTAAGACCAAATTCAAAAGTTGATTTATCTTTACAAAGTGCCAATAAAATAAAGCTAGTATCAGAAAATTCTAAATTTAATTTGTTATGTTTGCCTTCTGATAATTTTCCATTGTCTGATGAAGACATAAGTCAAAAAGGTTTCGAAATATCTCCTAAAAAAATGCTAAAACTTCTAAACAAGACAAGAATTTCGATTTCTAATGATGAAACCAGGCATTATCTTAATGGAATTTACCTTCACAAAGCAAAAATGGAAAACAAATCATTTTTATGCTGCGTAGCAACAGATAGTCACAGACTTTCGTCTAGCAGTTTAGAAATTGATTCAAATATTGATATAGAACCTATTATATTACCAAAAAAAACTATTTTTCAATTAATTTCCCTGTTAGAGCAAAGCGAAGGTGTTATAAAAATATCTAATAATAAGTCAAAAATTAAGTTTGAAATGGATTGTGGTGTTTTAATTTCAAAAGTTATTGATGGCAGATTCCCCGATTATAGTAAAGTTATTCCAAAAGACAACGATAAGGTTTTGGAGATAAAATTAGATGATTTTATAAACTCTATTGAAAGAGTTACGACAGTTTCTTCTGATCGCAAGGAGGGTTTAAAAATGACAATATCAAAAAATGTTGTTCAGCTTTCTGTAAACAATCCTAGTAGTGGAGAGGGTGTTGAAAATATAAATGCGAAATTTAATTATAATGATTTGGTTATTAGTTTTAATAGCAGATATTTGACCGATATTGCATCTCAAATTGAAAACGAACTTATCTCAATAAATTTGAAAGATGCAGGTTCTCCAGTAATAATTAATGATTTTTCAGATAAAAATAGTTTTCACGTAGTAATGCCGATGAAAATTTGATTTATTTGTTAAAAAAACGATAATAGATTATTTTTATATTTTTCCTTAAGTAATCATTTAATACCAACGACAATTTGAGAGCAAATCATGTCGCAGATTTAATTAGTTACAAAAAAATGTTAAAATGATTAAAAATATTCACTATCATGACAAAACAAAAACAACAAGATAAGCAAAAATATAGCGCAGAATCTATAAAAGTACTTAAAGGTTTAGAAGCAGTCAGAAAAAGACCAGGTATGTATATTGGAGATACCGATGATGGGACCGGTCTACATCATATGGTTTATGAAGTAGTGGATAATTCTATTGATGAGGCTTTAGCAGGTTATTGCAAAAATATTAAAGTTACAATTAACTCAGATCAATCTGTGTCAGTCGAGGACGACGGAAGAGGAATTCCAGTAGATATGCATAGAGGTGAAAGGAAATCAGCAGCAGAAGTAATAATGACACAACTCCACGCAGGAGGTAAATTTGATCACGATTCATATAAAGTTTCCGGGGGACTTCATGGTGTTGGTGTTTCTGTAGTTAATGCTCTTTCTGAAAAATTAACACTAAAAATATTTAGAGAAAAAAAAGAATATTTTGTTGAATTTAAAGATGGGAAAGCACTAGCCCCTTTAAGAGTTAAGGGAAAAACTACTAAAACGGGAACATTTATAAACTTTATACCATCCAAAGAAGTTTTTTCAGACACTAAGTTTAGTTCCTCCACATTACAAAAAAGAATGAGAGAACTTGCTTTTTTAAATAAAGGTTTGTGTATCAATTTGTTAGATAAAACTGGAAAAAAAGAGAAAGAATATAAGAATAAATATGAAGGGGGAATTCAGGAATTTGTTGAATTTTTGGATAAAAATAAAACAGCTTTAGTAAATAAAAATGATCTTAGTTTATTTAAAAAACCAATTTATATTTCAGGCACAAAAGACAATGTAGAAGTAGAATGTTCACTAAAATGGAATGCTGGATATTCCGAAGAAATGTTACCATTTGCAAACAATATTCATCAAAAAGATGGCGGAACACATCTATTGGGTTTTAGAAGTGCTCTTACAAGAGTAGTTAATAAATATGCAATAGATGGAAATCTTTTAAAAAAAAATAAAATTACACTTACCGGTGATGATACCAGAGAAGGCTTAACAGGAGTTTTATCAATAAAAATTCCAGATCCAAAATTTTCATCTCAAACAAAAGATAAGCTTGTTTCGTCCGAAGTAAGATTTATTGTTGAATCTATTGTAAATGATAAATTATCAACTTGGTTTGATCAAAATCCAGGGATTAAAAAAATAGTTTTACTAAAGATAGTTCAAGCAGCTGTTGCAAGAGATGTTGCTAGAAAAGCTCGAGAAGGAGTTAGAAGAAAAGGTTCTCTAGAATTATCTGGACTTCCAGGAAAACTTGCTGATTGTCAAATAGGCAAAGCTGAAGGGACAGAATTATTTATAGTTGAGGGGGACTCAGCCGGCGGATCTGCAAAACAAGGAAGAAATAGGGAGTTTCAAGCTGTGCTTCCTCTAAGAGGAAAAATATTGAATACTTATATTGATGTTAATGGTTCAAAATCTAGAAATGGAAATGGACAAGACATGCAAACCAAGGCTTTTTCAAAAATGATGTCATCTAATGAAATAGTAACTTTAATCAATGCACTTGGAACTGGATCTAAGGATTTTAACATTGAAAATTTAAGATATGAAAAGATAATTATTATGACCGATGCGGATGTTGATGGATCTCATATCAGAACTTTATTATTAACTTTATTTAATAACTTTCCGTTTAATGAACTTATCGAAAAAAAACATATCTATCTAGCTCAACCACCGCTTTATAAGATTACTAAAGGATCTAAACATTACTATATAAAGGATGACAAGGAGTTAGAAAATTTTTTAATTAAATCCTCTGACAAAAATAAAAATTCAATTAAAAAAAATTCAAAAGACTTTGACAAGTTTATAGAAAAGGAGAAAAGCAAAATCAATATTCAAAGATTTAAGGGTTTAGGAGAAATGAATCCAGAAGAATTGTGGAACACAACTTTAAACCCCGAACAGCGCTTACTGTTACAAGTAAAGTATTCAAATGACACAAAGGCCAAATCTAAAAAGGATCAAGACCTAATCCAAATACTTATGGGAGACGATGTTGCTCCAAGAAAAGATTTTATAATTAATCGGGCTTTGGAAGTATCAAATTTAGATATATAATTTCTTAAATGAAATTTTCTGATTTTTTTACATCAAAAGATAGTATTCAATTAGATAAAAAAACCTTAGTCTTTTTAAGATGGATAGCTTTAGTAGGGCAATACTTAACAATAACTACTGTTTATTTTATTTTTGAATTTGAGCTTCCCTTTCTTTATTGCTCTATAATTATTTCAATTGGTGTTTTAACTAATTTATTTTTACAATTTGTATTTAAAAATAATCAGCTAAATAATTTTGCAGCAACTTTTTGTTTATTTTACGATCTTTTACAACTATCTTTTTTATTATACTTGACAGGCGGTATAACAAATCCTTTTACAATTTTATTAATTGTTCCATCAATTGTAGCTTCCACATTTTTAACTTTAAAAAGTACAATAAATTTATCCATTACAACAATAACGCTTTTAATTATTTTAACATTCTACAACATGCCTTTGCCTCATTTCGGCGATGTTTTACATTTTCATGTACCAAACACATATTTATATGCTCTTCCTATAGCCATAGCTATAACATTAGTTTTTTTAACTTATTTTGGAGTTAGATTCGGTATTGAGTCTAGAAAAAGAACTGAAGCGCTTAATAAGTTAGAGTTGATTTTAGCTAAAGAGCATGAGTTAGAATCTATCGGCTTGCAAGCAGCGGCTGCAGCTCATTCATTGGGAACACCTTTATCAACTATAACTGTGGTAGCACGCGAATTAGAAAAAGAGATTGGAAAAAGCCCTAAACATGCAAAAGATATTGATTTACTTTTATCACAGACAAAAAGATGTTCCGAAATTTTAAAAAAACTTTCCAAAGATCAACTTAATGAAGATAGTTTTTTATCTGACATAAAAATTGAAGAATTACTTAGTGAAATTATAAGATCTTTTAATGAAATTTCTGAAAAAAAATTATTTTTGTTTGTAGAAAAAAATAAGACAAATCCTCAAATTGATAGAACGTTAGAAATTACTTATGGATTAAGAAATTTTATAGGTAACGCTGTTAAATATAGTAATTCATATGTTGAAGTAAATTTAGAAAGTAATAATAAAATTACCCAAGTAAAAGTATGTGATGATGGACCAGGATTTTCTGAAGACATTCTAAATGTATTGGGTGAACCATATATACGTTCTAAAAATAAAATAATTAGTTCAAAATCTGGATTAGGTTTAGGAACTTTTATTGGTAAAACACTTTTAGAAAGAATGAAGGCAAACGTTACATTTGGTAAATGTCCAAAAACAAATGGTGCCATGGTCACCATTGAATGGCAAACAAAAGATTTACTTGCTATATAGTTTTTTTAAATTCGAATGAATAAGCAATAATTTTATAAGCTAATTTTGCTGCTAAAAAGTTATATGAATCAAATCCTTTTATAGGTGAAAGTTCATTTATGTCTGCTCCTACAATATGTGAAGATTTAGCAGCAATTTTTATAATATTCATAGTCTCATCCCAAAATAAGCCACCTGGCTCAGGTGTACCGGTAGCCGGCATTATGCTTAAATCCAATCCGTCAACATCAAAGGTTAAATACACTTTTTTATTTTTTATAGTTTTTTTAAATTTATTAAGGTTCCATTTAGCTTTATCTTTTGCCCAGTAAATTTTTATTTTTTTTTTGTTATTTTTTATAAATTTAGCTTCATTTAAAGAAATATTTCTGATTCCAAAAGATATTACACTTACGTTTGAATTATCTAAGCATCTTCTAATCGCAGAAGCATGTGAAAATTTATTTCCATTGTAGCTATTTCTCAAATCAGCATGAGCATCAAAGTGTAGCAAACATATTTTTCCAAATTTTTTTATAAAAGGCTTTATTGCACCAGGTGTTAGAGAATGTTCCCCTCCCAATACAAGAGGAAATTTTTTTTTATCCAATAAAATTTTATTAATATTTTCTATTTGCTTAAGCGCATCAATTATATTTTTTTTAATGGGGAATGGTTTTAAAGTTTTTATACCTATGTGTTTATATGGTTCCTTATTTAAATCTTCATCAAAAAGCTCGACTTGATGAGAAGCTTTAATTATCTCTTCTGGACCTTTTCTTGTTCCCCTCCCATAACTAACTGTTTTTTCTAATCCAAATGGAACTACTACAACATTTTCTTTTTTACTGCTTATATTATCAGTTCCTAGGAATCCTTTTTTATTTGAAAGATATTTCAATTTTTACCAAATATATTTGAAAAATTTTTAGGTTTTCTTTCTTTCCAATGGTTTTGATGGTATGCATCACTAATTATAAGAGGAAGAACGCTCGTTGCTTCTGCAAAAACCATTTGTTCTTTAGTAACATCGACCTTACCCCAAGAACTTGCTTCTTTAAGAGTAGAACTACTACAAGCCCCATCTCTTGTATCTGCAACAGTTATTTGTACTGCATATTTATGCATATCGACTTTTTTTCCTAAAAGTTCAGCACAAACTACAGTATCCTGAATAAAATTTTTTGGAACACCGCCACCAATCATAAAAAGGCCGGAATTTTTAGATTTTATTTTTATTTCTGTTAATTCTCTGAATTCTCTAACCGAGTCTATAGTCAGGCATTTTTTTGGATTTTTTTCTTGATGCATTACCAATCCAAATCCTGCGCTAGAATCAGTAAAAGCAGGGCAAAATATTGGAACATTTTTATCATAGGCTGTTTCAATTAAAGAGCCTTTTTTCTTTGAATTATTTTTTAAATATTTTCCAATTTCTTTTATAAATTCTCTGGAAGTATATGGTCTAGGTTCAAGTTTATCAGCTATATCGCATATAGTTTTATCGCATGCTTGAAGCTCTTCTTCATCAATGTATGTATCATATATTCTATCAATATAATTTTCCCTTAACTGTTTGTCGTCTTGAAATTGTGAACCTTGATAGTGTCTAAAACCTAAAGCTTCAAAAAAATCCATATCGATAATTGAAGCTCCTGTGGCAACTATGACGTCGATCATATTATATTTAATCATGTCCGAATATATTTTCATACATCCGGCAGCTGAAGTTGATCCAGCAAGTGTTAAAAAGGTTGTACAATTTTTATCAGATAACATTTCATTAAATATTCCTGTAGCCCTAGCAGTATCCCTGGAAGTAAAAGACATATTATCCATGGACTTGATTATTTTTCTCGCATCGAAAGATGTAATATCTATATGTTCAACAGGTTTTTCTAGAAAGGTCTTTTTATTGTGACCTAACTTCGGATTTTTTGGGTTATTCATTTAAGCAACGAGATAACTAGAAGAAGTATCCTTATCGTACATAGACATTATTGGTTTATCTTGAACTTCAAAAATTTGATCAGAATAAAAACCATTAAATTTAGTTCTGAAAGTTAAGGCGTAAGCTCCTAGTTGACCCATTTCAATGTAATCACCTTCTTTTAAATTATTAGGCAAAACAAAAGGACCTTTCATATAATCCGAACTATCACATGTTGGACCATATAAGCTGAAGGCAGTTAATTTTTTTGAAGTCATTCTACCATTAGGAATCATTCTTGTAGGAAGCACAAAGTTTAGAACACCAGCATCAAATAAACTACCGTATGTTCCATCGTTAATATAGATTTTTTGTTTTTTTCTAAGAACAACCTTAACTATTGAAGAACCACTTTCTGCAACAAGCGCTCTACCAGGCTCGCACAATAATTCGGGTTTTTTTTCTAATTTTAAGTTATTAAAAGCTTTTTTTATTTCAGCTATATAGCTTTCAAGAGGTTGAGGACTCAAGTCGGGGTATATTGAAGGAAATCCTCCACCGACATTTATGATATCTGGTGTTATTTTAGTTTTTTTAATTATGTTTCCTATTTCTCGAATTCCTTTAGCATAAGAAATTGGATGCATACATTGAGATCCAACATGAAAGCTTAACCCAACTTTTTTAGCATGCGCCTTTGCAAGTCTCAACAAACCTAAAGCTTCACCAGGTAGTGCACCAAACTTTTGAGATAAATCAATTTCAGCATGTTCATTTGAAATAGAAACCCTAACGTAAAGTGTCAAATCTTTAGCATTATTAGTTGCCTCAATAATTTTTTGGATTTCTTCTTTTGTATCTAGAGCAAAATCTCGAATGTTATAGTTAAAATATGCTTCTTTAATATGTTCACGACTTTTTACAGTATTCATGTAGTAAGCACGCGCTTTTGGAAAAGTTTTTTTAATTAATTTAATTTCATTAATTGAAGCAACATCAAATCGATCAATTCCGCTATTACCAATACACTTAATTACTTTTTCATTTGGATTGGTTTTAACTGCATAAAGAATTTCTCCAGGAAAGTTATCTTTAAACCAGTCACAGGCAGCTTTAATTGAATTAGGTCTTATGCAATAAATAGGGTCTACTGGCTTAATTGTGTTGACCAGCTCATCAACCGAATTAAATTTTTGCATCTCATTAATCCCCTTTTTATTAATAAAAAAAAAATTTAAAAAATCTTCTTAAGTTTCGTATTTATAGAAATGAGAAGTAATGTCAACAAATAATCTCAAGTAATCTTGGGCATAATTTTATAACTTGAAAATTTATTTTTTGAACTTATATCTATGATAGATTCAATTTTGAAATTAAAAAATGAGAACGGAACAGGATAAAACAAATATACAAAAACTGGCTGATTTTACTGATAAATCGCTACTTATTGTTGATGATGACAACCCTTTAAGGGATAGATTAGCTAGAGCTATGGAAAAAAAAGGCTTTAAAGTAACCCAAGCTGAAAGCGTAAAACAGGGGGTAAATCTGGCTAAAAATTCCCCTCCAGCGTTTGCTGTAGTAGATCTTCGCCTAAATGATGGCAATGGCCTAGAGGTAATTAAAGAGATACAAAAACATAAAAAAGACAGCAGAGTGGTTATGCTTACCGGATATGGAAATATACCAACAGCTGTGGCAGCGGTTAAAGCTGGAGCTATAGACTATATTCCGAAGCCCGCTGATGCTGATGACGTAGAGAATGCTCTTTTAGCCTTACCAGAATCTAAAGCTAATCCACCAGAAAATCCAATGTCTGCTGATAGAGTTAAATGGGAGCATATTCATAGAGTATTTGAATTATGTAACAGAAACGTTTCTGAAACTGCAAGAAGATTAAAAATGCATCGAAGAACTTTACAAAGGATTCTTTCTAAAAGATCGCCTAAATAAATTTATTTAATTTTTTTATCCAGGGATATAAAACAGTTAAAAGAAGTAGCTTAAACAATTCTGCTAGCAAAAAAGGTTGAGCCCCTAATTCAAAAATGGGTTTATCCCAACCAATTAAGTATCCCAACCATAGCAAACCTAAAATATATATAAAGCTTACTGAGATAAGTAATTTTGTGAATAAAATTAAAAAAGCCACAAGTGTATTTAGAGATTTATAACCGCTCCAATTAACATTTTTACGAGAAATAAATTTTGTAAAATAAACTGCTACTAGGAAACCAACTAAATATCCCATTGTTGGCCCAGTAAAGTAAACTAATCCTATTCCTTTTTCTGGAGAATTAGCAAATACAGGCAATCCAAAGATTCCTTCTAACAAGTAAAGAGATACTGTAGCCAAACCAACTTTATATCCAAAAGCTAAACCAAGAAAAAGTACTACAAAAGTTTGCATAGTCATTGGGACTGGATAAAAAGGGATTTTAACTTTAGAAGAAACAGTCAGAAGCAAAGTTCCCAACATTGTTATTATAACAATTTTTATAATTCTATTTAGTTCAATTTTTTTTACTGCTTCCATATAAGTAGAATACTACTTTTTTAAATTAAATCTAGTTTTTTGTAAGGTCAATAAATACGTCTTCTAAATTACCTTCATCAGTTGAAATATCATCAATTTCCATATTAGAATTTTTTATCATATTTATTATCTGATCTATTTTATGTTTTTTTCTTTCATACAAAGTGGTTATTTCATTATTTGAATTATAAGAAAATTTAATTCCGTTATGATCTTTTGGATTAATTTTTTTTATTTCTTTAACCTTAAAAATAATTTTTTTATTTTTTACACGATCAAGCAGGTTTTCTGTTGTATCTAGCGCAACTAAATTTCCCTTATTTAGAATGGCTATTCGATCACACATTTTTTCAGCTTCATGCATTAAATGTGTGGTCAGAATTATTGTTACTCCTTGTTTGTTAAGTGCTTTTACATTGTTCCATAAGTTTTGACGTAATTCTACATCAACTCCTGCAGTTGGCTCGTCCAAAACTAAAATAGGAGGTCTGTGTACCATTGCTTTAGCTATCAATAACCTTCTTTTCATTCCACCTGATAAAATTCTTGCGTAAGCATTTGCCTGCTTCTCAAGTGAAACAAGTTTTAATATTGTATCAGTTATTCTATCTTTCTTTGGTATTCCATATAATCCAGCTTGTAATTCTAAAAGTTTTTTTGGACTAAAAAATGCATCAAGGTTTACTTCTTGTGGAACAATTCCAATTGAAGATCTTACTTGTCTTGGGTTTTTGTCCAGATCATAACCCCACACATTAACGTTACCAGAGTTTTTTATAACTGTTCCTGCAAGGATATTTAAAAAAGTGGTTTTTCCCGCGCCATTAGGTCCGAGCAACCCAAAAATTTCACCCACTTTCACCTCCAAGTTTAAATTGCTCAGAGCTTTAATCTCTCCTGATGATTTTTTTGAATAAATTTTCGTTAATTTTTCTATTTTTAATGCGTTTTTTTCACTCATAATAATTAAGCTTTTATATATCCATAACAATAATTAAAATAGGTTAATATTAATCTATGAGTCCCATAAAAAAAACTGATCATTTTTATCTAATTGATGGGTCAGGGTGTATTTTTAGAGCATATTATGCTCTACCTCCACTTTCCAGAAAAAGTGATGGAATGCCAACAGGAGCAGTAAGTGGATTTTGTTCCATGCTATTTAAATTATTAGAAGAAGCGAGATCCGATGAATCAATTCATAAGCCAACACATTTTGCGGTAATCTTTGATTCTGCTAGAAAAAATTTTAGAAATGATATTTATAATGAATATAAAGCCAATAGAAGCGAGGCGCCAGAAGACCTTATCCCTCAATTTGAATATATTAGAAAGTCAGTACAAGCATTTAATTTACCATCTATCGAGATGTCTAATTATGAAGCTGATGATTTAATTGCAACTTACGCGAAACAAATTATTAGCGCCGGAGCTAAAGTAACAGTTATTTCATCCGACAAAGATTTAATGCAATTAGTTTCTGATAATATCAGATTATACGATCCCATGAAAAGCAAAGTCTTGGGTGAGAAAGAAGTTTTTGAAAAGTTTGGAGTCAAACCAAACCAAGTTATTGATGTACAATCATTAGCCGGAGATTCTTCAGATAACATTCCAGGTGTTCCGGGCATAGGGATAAAGACAGCTTCTGAACTTATTAATAAGTACAAGACATTAGATACCTTGTTGAAGAAAGCCGGAGAAATACCTCAAAATAAAAGAAGAGAAACATTACTCGCAAACAAAGATAAGGCACTTTTAAGCAGAAAGTTAGTTACACTTAAAGATGATGTTCCGGTTAAAGATGACCTAAACAGTTTTCTATTAAAGGAAGTCCAAAAAGAAAAGCTTTATGATTTTTTAAGAGAAATGGAATTTAATAGATTGTTAAGCAGGGTAATAAGTTTTTATGGTGAAAATGGAAATAAAAAAATTAAATTAAACAATGCCAAAATAGATTCAGAAACCATTAATGTTAAAAATTATGAAAGTATTACTAATGAAAAAGATTTAGATAAATGGATAAAAATTTTATACGAACAATCAGTTTTTGCTGTTGACACAGAGACCTCCTCACTTAATCCTTTGGATGCCGATCTGGTAGGTATTTCATTTAGTTATGCACCAAATAAAGCATGTTATATCCCATTGTCTCATAAAAATATAAAAGGATTAAAAAAAGAAGTTGTGTTGAAAAAAATTAAACCAATTTTGGAAGACCCAAGTATTAAAAAAGTTGGCCAAAACATTAAATTTGATTTTCTTATTCTTGGTCAAAATAATATAGAAATTAATCCCTTAGAAGATACTATGCTGATTTCATATACATTAGACGCTGGAACCAATAGACATAATTTAGATACACTCTCCGAAATACACCTTAACCACAAAACCATTACTTATAAAGAGTTAGTTGGTAAAGGAAAAAATAAATTAAATTTTTCTGATATCGCACTAGATAAAGCTACGGAATACGCTGCCGAGGATGCCGATGTAACATTAAGGCTTTATAATTATCTTAAGGCAAGACTTGATGAGGAAAAATTAAATAAAGTCTACGAGTCCTTTGAAAAACCTATGATAAAATTGTTATCTAAATTAGAGTTTAATGGAATCAAAGTTGATGACATATATCTTAAAAAGCTTTCTAAAAATTTTGAAGAAAAATTAAAAAGGATTGAAAAAGAAATATATTCAATAGCTGGCAAAGAATTTAATATTGGATCGCCAAAACAACTAGGTGAAATAATTTACAATGAACTAAAAATTGCTAAATTAAAGAAAACCAAAAAAGGAAGCTTAGCAACTAGCGCTAATATACTTGAAGATCTTGCTCTTGCTGGGCACAAATTTCCCAAACTAGTAGTAGAATGGAGGCAAATTTCAAAACTTAAAAATACCTATTCAGATGCATTACAAGATCATATAAACAAAAAAACAAAAAGAGTTCACACATCATTCTTATTAGCTGCCACAAACACCGGTAGACTGGCTTCTAGTGATCCAAATCTACAAAACATTCCAATTAAATCTGATGAAGGTAGAGAAATTCGAAAAGCTTTTATAGCAGATAAAAAAAATATTTTGATATCTGCGGATTATAATCAAATAGAAATGAGAATTTTAGCAGACATCGCTAATGTAAAAGAATTAAAAAAAGCTTTTAAAAATAATGAAGATATTCATAATTTGACTGCAAGCCAGATTTTTAATTTACCAATTAATAAAATAAACGATGATCTTAGGAGAAAAGCAAAAACAATTAATTTTGGCATTATTTATGGAATTACACAGTATGGGTTAGCTAAACAAATTTCAGTATCAAATCAAGAAGCTTTAGATTTTATAAATGCCTATTTTAAAAAATTCCCTGAAATAAAAGATTACATGAATTCGACAATAAATGTGTGTAGAAAAAAAGGTTATGTAAATAATATTTTTGGTAGAAGAATTCACCTTAAGGGCATTAATGATAAAAATTTTAGTATTAGGAGCTTTCAAGAACGAGCAGCAATTAATGCTCCTATACAGGGTTCAGCAGCAGATATTATAAGATTAGCTATGATAAAAATAAATCAACTAATTGAAGAAGATAAAAAATTAAAAACCAAGATGTTGTTGCAAATACATG
>MDSW01204056.1_pt1 | contig 13473 bp, 16 predicted proteins | sample 811171 | NCBI WGS metagenome assembly MDSW01 (sample SAMN05326641, study PRJNA326480) | marine metagenome | isolation source: seawater | place: Atlantic Ocean: North West | collected 2012 | reverse complement strand
TTAAATGTTTTAATTTTTCATATGGAACAAATCTTCCACTTCTTTCATAATTTGTAATGAAGCCAATAAATTTTGGTGGATAAGGATGATTTAAAATATAGTTTAAAGTTTTAGGGTCTGAGACCCCACAAATTTTTAAACCTTTGATCATTGATTTAAATGATCAATTAAAGTTTTGATATTTTTTTTGATGTTACCTTTAGTTATAGGTCGCCCTATTACAAGCCAGTCAGACCCATTTTTATAAGCTTGCTTAGGAGTTAAAACTCTTTTTTGATCGTTAGCTTTAGAGTCAAATCTAATGCCAGGTGTAATTATTTCTTTTTTAAATACTTTTTTTACAATCTTTACTTCTTGCGCACTACAAACTATCGCATCTAACTTTGCTTTGTGAGCCAATTTAGCCTGATGAAGAACTAGTTTTTTAACTTCTTTATTAAACCCAATTTCCTTTAAAGATTTATTATCTAGAGAAGTAAGTACTGTTACTCCAGTTATTTTTGTTTTGCCAGAAACTTTCTTTGAAGCTTTTAATGCTTCTAGTCCCGCACTTATGTGTATTGTAAGATAATTAAATTTAAGATCACTTACTGCTTTGATTGCAGATGCACAAGTATTGGGTATATCTGATAATTTATAATCTCCAAAAGTAACTTTATTTTTTAATTTTGAGATAAAATTTCTTCCATTTTTAGAATTTAGAAACTCTAATCCAAACTTATAGCCAATTTTTAATTTTGGATTTTTTGTTTTTTTAATAATTTTTTTAATTCTATGAATGCTTTTACTATCGCAGGCAATAAATATTTTATTCTTTTTCATTTATTTTCTTTAACCACTCTTTTGAAATTTTTAATAGTATTGTTTTTTTTTCTGGAGTGCTTAATTTTTCATTTGTCCTTGGGTTTCTAGATATTCGTGCCTTTTGAACTCTTGGTTCTATAGAAAATACATGTCTAAGCTCGACTCTTTCATTTCTTTTCAAAGCATCTTGCATTTCATTAAGGACAATATCTATAAGTTTTGTTAAATCTTTTCTTAAAAAATTTGGATAGTTATTTGAAAGTTCTTTTATTAAGTCTGATTTTACTACTGACAATTTATTTTTTATTCAGATTCTTTTTTTTTTTTTATATCATCTAATTTTTCTGAAAGCGATGAGAAAGGTAAATTCTTACCACTCAATGGGCTTGAAAATTTAGACACTGCTTCTTTATTTTGAAGTTCTTCAAGCAATTTAATGCTTAGTGAAACTTTTCTTTTATCTAAATTTAAATCAGCAATTGCAGCATCAATTCTTTCACCTCCAACAAAACGTCCTGGTCTTGCATCAGCAGCGCTCATAGCAATTTGAGATTTTTTAATTAAAAATTCTAGATCACAACCTTCTGGTTTAACCATTAAACCTTTATTATCAGAAGAAGTTACTTTTACTGTTATCGTGTCATGAATTTTTTTATCCTTAAACCAATCAAATGGATCTTTTTGTAATTGTTTTAAGCCTACTCTAACCTTTTGTTCTGAATTTTTTATTTCCAAAATTTTAACTTTTAGTTTATCTCCTTTTTTATATTTTTTTAGCTCTTCTTCTGGATTGCCTGAATAGGAAAGGTCATTAGAATGTAAAAAGCCATCAATATCAAACTCTCCTAATTGAACATATAGAGCATATTCATTTGAATTATTGACTATTCCATCTATATCTGAGCCAATTGGATATTTATCTTCAAGAGTTTTATAAGGATTTTCAATTGTTAACCGATGCGATATTGCAACTCTTCTTTTTTCTTTATTTATTTCTGTAATTACACATTCGATTTGATCTCCTACTTTAAATAATTTTTTTGGGGATATATTTTTTTTTGTCCAACTCATTTCACTACTATGTAGTAAGGTGCTTAAACCTGGTTCAAGCTCACAAAAACAACCATAGTCTGTTATTTTGACAACTTTAACTTTATAAGGTTTACCAATTTCATAGTTTGAAATATGCTCAAAAGGATCTGGCGAAAGTTGTTTAATTGAACAACCAATTTGTAGTTTTTCCATATCTATAGAAATCACTTTTAAATCATGTTTCTCTCCAATATTGAAAATATCATCTGGATGGTTAACTCTTGAATAAGATATTTCTTGAAGGTGAACTAAAACATCAATTTCATTATTTACTTCAAAAAAACATCCAAAAGAAGAATATCCTTTAACCACAGCATCTTTAATGATGTCTCCAACTTTAAACTTTTCAATAATTTTAACTTTATCTTCCTTTTTATTTGATGAAACTACTTGTCTTCTAGAAACAACGCTATTTCCTCGAACCATATCGAGTTTGATTAATGCAAATTTTTGTTCAACACCTATTAATTGATCAATACTTTTCATTGGTTTGTCTGATATTTGTGATCCCGGACAAAACATCAACGATCCAGTCTCAACATGTTCAACTATTACACCACCTTTTGTTTTTTGTGTAATTTTACCGTTTATTAGTTCGTTATTTTCATAACACTTTACGAGCTGATTCCATCCTTTAATTTTTTGTGCCTTAACTGCAGATACAACAACATCACCATTTTTATCTTCTATTTTTTCTAATAAAACAGATATAGTTCCACCCTCAGATATTTTGTCTTGCATCCCAATTAATTTCATTTCATTTACATCTATTACAGGCTCACTTTTTAGTCCTGGAATAAATAGAAAAATATACTTATTAGTAATCTTAGTTATTTTTCCTTCAATGATTTTTCCTTCTTCAATTTTATTTTTAGATAATTGTGAGTCTAATAGTTTTTCGAATTGCTGATTTGCTGGTGATGATAAATCTTTGTAAATTTCCATTAATTATTTAATTTCCTATCCATAATTGCTTTTATTTTCGTAAAGCACGCTTTCTTACTTAATTTAGTAGTATTAATCAAGGTTGAATCTCTTGTTTTTTTAAGAGGTCCATATTTTCTTTCTCGATCAGATTTATCCCTATTTCTCAAGGCTTTTAGTACCTCTTTATACGATATTTTTTTGTTTAAACTTCTGTATTCATTGAATCTTCTTTTTGCTCGAATTTCAAGATTAGCAGTTATAAAGAATTTAAACATCGCATCCTTCACTTGTACAGTTATTATGTCTCTTCCATCAAGAACTGATCCTCGATATTTTTTCGGAGGACAATAAGCACATTTTTGCTGAAAATTTCTGACAATACTTCTAACTTTTTTATCTTTTGAAATAACTGACGCAGAAATTGCAACTTTATCAGATAATAAATTTTTATTTTTTAATTTATTTAAATTAATATTGTTTATCTTTTTTTTAATAAATGAGTAAGTTAATTTTTTTTTTTTTAATCTTAACAATCCAATATATCTATAAATTTTTCCTGTATCTAAATAAAAAAGATTGTAGTGTTTTGATATGAGTTTTGCTTGAGTGCCAGCTCCAGCTGCTGCTGGAGAGTCTATGGCTACAGTTATTATATTTTTTCTTTTTTTCAATTTATTTTTGCACCCAAATATTTTAATATATTTAAAAATTTTGGAAAAGATGTATTGATAGAATCTTTGTCATTTATTTTCCAATTTCCACCTAAAGTTAAAGCAGCTATACAGGACATCATAAAAACTCTATGGTCTTTTAAGAAGTTTTTCATTTCATAATTTCCTTTTAAATTAAGATTTGGATTTCCATAAATTTTTATATCATCTTTTTTCCTTTTAATTTTAATTCCTATCATTTTTAAAAAATTTATTGCAATATCAAGTCTTTTTGACTCTTTTTTGTTAAGCTCGCCAAGCTTACTAAATTTTGAAATTCCTTTAGCCCTAGAAGCAATTAGACAAATAATGATTAAAAGTTCATCTATTGCAGAGCTATTTAAACTTGTAGGACAATTAATTGATTTAAAATTATTTGAACTTTTAACAAAAATATCAGCAGTTTCTTCACCTTTATAAGTTTTTTTATTTATAAGTTTTATTTTGGCATTCATTAAATTTAGAATTTTTATAATTCCTATTCTTGTTTTATTAACATTTACTTTTTTTATTAATATTTCAGAGTTTTTTGAGAGAAGAGTTAAAACTATAAAAAAAGCTGCTGAACTAATATCACCTGGTACTTTGTAGTTAAAAGCATTAAATTGATTTAAACCTTTAATTTGTATGTAATCATAATTTTTTTTACTTTTAATTTTTATTGGGTAATTTAAATATTTTAGTAATAGCTCAGTATGATTCCTTGATTTTTTTGCTTTAATCATAGTTGTTCCAGGTGTATTTAATGCACAAAAAATTAAACAAGTTTTTATTTGTGCAGAACTTTTGCTTTCAGTAAAGTTAATTGGCCTTAAAAAATTTGTTCCACTTATTTCTAAGGGCAAACAACCATTTTTACTTTTAATATTAACCCCGAAAAGCTTTAATGGATTTATTACTCTTAAAAAATCTCTTTTAGATAAACTTTTATCACCAACTATTTTAACTTTGAAATTTGATTTAACTAACAAGCCCAGAATAATTCTCGCTAATGTTCCTGAGTTGCCCGCATCAATTACTATTTTTTTTTCAATATCAAAACCATTCAAACCAAAACCATAAATTTCATAAAATTTTTTTTGTTTTTTGTAAACTATTCCTAGTTTTTTTATTGTTTTAAGGGTATTTTTGACATCTTCGGACTCTAATAAATTGGAAATTTTAGATTTTCCTACAGCTTGTGAAGCCATAAGAATTGTTCTTATTGACAAACTTTTATCTGAAGTTACTTCAATTTTTTTTTTAAATTTAGAAATTTTGCTATTTATTATAATATGATTTTGCATTGAAGAATTAGTTTATTTTAAACTCTTCTCCAAAATATGCAGATCTGGCACTAGTATCATTTATAATTTCATTAGGACTTCCAGATGCAATAATTTTTCCGTTAGATAAGACAATTGCTCTATCTACGCAACTTAACAAGTCACGTGCCTGATGATCGCAAACAACTACAGTGATTTTTTCCAATGATTGTAAGTTTACTATAATTTCTTGCAACATCTTAATCGTCAAAATATCAAGTGCTGCAAATGGTTCGTCAAGTAGCAAAATATTTGGATCGTTAATTAATGCCATAGAAATAACTAACTTTTTCTTTTGTCCACCAGAAAGATGTTTGGCTTTTATTTTTAAAATTGGATCAAATTCAAATTGAGAAACAATTTTTTCAATTTTTGCTTGTCTAAGATCTTTTTCTTTAATATGAATTTCTCCAACAAGTCTTAAATTTTCAGATAATGTTAGGTCTTGTATAAAGCCTCCATATTGAGGAACATATCCAAGTTTAAATTTTGTAGCCCTTTCATAAATAGGTATATCTGTACAATCAAAACCGTTTATAAGTACTTTTCCATATGTTGGGTCTTTCAAGCCAGTTATTATATGAAAAATTGTTGACTTTCCTACACCATTTGGTCCTAGCATACCTAAAATTTCTTGCCTACTTATCTTTAAATTTAAGTTATTTAGAATTTGTCTTTTATTATAAAACATTGAAATTTTTTCTAACTCAAGCAAAGGTTCATTCTCTTTGAAACTTTTTATTCTAAATTTTTTTATTAATGCCATTAATTTGTAATTATTTTAACTTTATTTTTTTTGCTTATTGGATTGATATTTATATCTTTTGTTTTTAAATCAAATGTAACTTCACCTGCTTTCATAATTGATTTTGGATCTGTAATTATAACATCGTTATATGCTATTGCTATATTAGTTTCCATATCAATATCAAAATTTTCAGAAGTAATTTCTTTATCCTGGTAATTAATTATTACATTTTGGTAAAAATAAGAATTTAAATTTGTTGAATTGTATATTGCAAAATCAGAAACTATATAAATTGGGTCCCTCACATCAGATGTTATCATACCTCTTACATTATTAAGATCTAATAAATCATTATTATTAGCGTTAGACTTAGCTGAATTAGCCAAAAGTCTAAATCTATTACCTTTTTTGTCTGTAGATATATATTCAACATCTTTAACAATATTTTTAATTTTCTTCTTTTTTTCTATTTTAGTTTTTTTTTTCTTTTCTAATTCTAACTTTTCATTATTGATTTTTTTTTCTAATTCTAACTTTTTTTCAGCCTCTATTATTTTTTTTTCTGCCTCATCCAGCTTTTTTTTATTTTTTAATTTTTTTTCAACTTGAAGTTCTTTTTCTTTTTGAATTTTTAATTTTTTTTCGTTATCTTCTATTTCAACAATTTTGTTTTTTTCTAATTCATCAATTTTAATTTCAACTTTCTGCTTTAATTCTTCATTTTTTTTCTCTAATTCAGTAATCTTTTTTTCTAATTCTTCAAATAATTTTTCACTATCATTAATATTAGAATTTTCTTCAATAATAGATTTATTAGGAGAAAAATATTTATAATATACTCCACCAATAATAATAATAATGACAATTAAAATAATTGTTTGAACTATTGATCTAAAAGACATTCAACTGATATTTGCCTTTAAAATATTGTGAATATGAACTATTCCAATAGTTTTATTTTTTCTATTTCCAGCATGAACACACAAGCTTGTAATTTTTTTTCCATTCATAATAGAAAGAGCCTGAGCAGCTAGCATGTCTTTATCAACACTTATAGGGTTTTTTTTCATAACTTTTTTTATTTTTAAATTATGAAGGTTGCCCAATTTTTGAGGAAATCTTTTTAAATCTCCATCAGTCAAAATACCAGAAGTGATATTTTTTTTGTTTTTTATTATTAAAACTCCAAGCTTCTTATTAGATAAAATTTTTAGTGCAATTTTCATTAAAGTATTTTCTGAAACAAATGGTATTTTTTTTCCAGTTAACATTAAGTCATTAACAGTTTTAAGTTTTACAGAAAGGGAACCACTTGGATGAAATTTTTTAAAATCTAATTTATCAAAATTTCTAAATTGCATACAAGAAATCGCTATAGCATCCCCAAGTGCCATTTGTATAGTTGTAGAAGAGGTTGGAACAATATTTCCTGGACCTGCTTCCTTAACTGAAGGAATTATAAATTTTACATCAGCATTTTTATAAAGAAGAGAGTCTTTTTTAGAAGTTATTCCTATCAATTTAATATTTTTATTTCTTGATGTGTATTGAACTATATTTTTTAATTCATTACTTTGTCCACTTAAGCTGATTAAAATAACTACATCATTTGATGTAATTTGACCCATATCTCCGTGGCTAGCATTTGAAGCATCAAGGAAAAAAGAAGGAGTTCCAGTCGAAGAAAGAGTTGCTGCCCATTTTTTGCCAACTATTCCGCTTTTTCCAACCCCAGATATAATTATTTTTCCATTTTTACAATTTATAATAGTTCTTACAACTTGTTCAAAAGATGTGCCAATACTATGCTTGAGTTTTTTTAATGCAATAATTTCATGTTGTATAACTTCTTTAGCAATTAATTTAAATTTTCTTTTGCTCATTTTAGTGGGACCAGATATCCTCCTTAAACGAGGCAAAGTCTAAATCAACTCTAGTTTTAATAAATTTTATTGTATCATTATATAACTCAATCCTATTTTCTCTTAAAAGTATATTATTTAAACTTTGATAAATTCTATGAAGAAATACAACATCCTGCGCGCAATACTTAAGTTGCTTTTCAGTTAATTCACCACCGAAATCTGAAGTTTGTAATTGTTTGCTTACATCTATGCCAATAAATTCTTTAATAAGATCTTTTAGCCCATGTTTGTCAGAATAGCTTCTTGCTATTTTGCTCATAATTTTTGTACAATTAACATTTTCAACATCAACATTTAAATATTTTTTTATAAATAAAAGATCAGCTCTAGCAAAATGGAAAATTTTGTTAATATTTTTGTCTAATAATATTTTTTTTAAATTTGGAGCATTATATTTTTCTTTATCCAACTGAATTATATGTGCATCATTATTTCCAGACGAAATTTGAACTAAACATAATCTGTCTCTTTCAACATTTAATCCCATGAATTCACAGTCAATAGCAATTTTGTCACTGAACTTTATTTGGTCTGGTAAATCTACTTTATGTAATTTAATATCTAAATTCATTTATTAGATATATATATATGAAAAATCAGGATTCAATTTTATTATTTGGTTCTTCGGGCCAAATTGGCAAAAGTCTAGTCAGAAAATTTACAAAAAATAACTATAGAGTAATTGCCGTTACAAGAAACATCCATAGAAAGGGATATCAAATAAAAACACAATCAAATTATGGATATCTAGAAATGGAGCAACTTACTTCATTTAGTGAAGAAAATATATCTTCTTTAATGAAAAGATGTTCAATCTGTATAAATTTAATTGGAATTATGCATGAAAAGAGAAAAAACCATTTCAATATTATTCATTCAGACTTCCCATCTTTGTTATCTAAGATTGCAAAAAAACAAAAATTAAAACAATTTATACATGTTTCTGCTCTAGGGATTGAAGAGGCAACTGATAGCAAATATGCAAAGAGTAAATTAGATGGAGAAAATAATGTAAGAAGAAATTTTTCTAACTCTATAATACTAAAACCTTCTGTAGTTTATTCTGTGAGTGATAATTTTACTACTAGTTTAATGGGAATATTAAATATTTCACCAATTATGCCTTTGTATTATAAAGGAGAAACTAAATTTACACCTATACATGTAAGCGAACTATCAAAAATTATTTTTGAGGTTGTTGAAAAAAAAATAATTGGACAAACAATAGAGTGTATTGGGCCAGAGGTTTTATCTTTTAAAGATATTATATTAAAGATATTAATTTCTATTAATAAAAATAGTTTATTAATTCCTTTGCCATTGTTTATTGCTAAATTAAGTGCAAAATTTTTTCAAATAATGCCAAATCCATTATTGACTGTTGATCAACTTAAATTATTAAAATATGATAATATTGCGTCAGGAAAATATAAAACTAATTTTGATTATGGAATGATTGCAACAAAAAAATTTGAAGAAGAAATAAAACTTTATAGTTTTAACTGGACAAAAGGTGGTCAATTTTCAAAAAAAAATATACATACTGATAGCTAATGCTTATTTATTTTATTTATTTTATTATATTTGCAATTTTAACTTTTGTTTTGGTGATTGCGGTTAAGGCTATAACCAGAGGCATCGAAGCTAAAGAAAAAAATAAAGAAGAGGAAATTTTGTATGAATATAAAAATGATGATTCTGATAATTTAGCAAGCCAATTTCAAAAATTAAATAAACTTCATACTGACGGTATTTTAAATAATGAAGAGTTTAAAAAAGCTAAGGAAAAATTATTAAAATAATTTATGCAGATTTAATTTTTTTCTCAATAAATTGTGGAACTTCGTCATCTTTATCAACAATATCTTCTTTTTTGCCTTTAGGTTGAAAAACAATCATTAAATGAAGTGGGCAATAAGAAAATTTTTCAACACTTTTTCTTCCACAAAAAGAAGATCCCTTTTCATCTGGATGACCTTCCATATATTTACATGTTTCTTCAGTTAATTCTTCTAATTGTAAATTTTTTGCTGCTTCAAAGTTTTTATCCAATAAAAGTGATTTGAATCTGCTTTTTCTTCCTCTTCTTTTAATTTGATTATCATTAGATTTATATGTCCCCATATTTTGTGAGACAGCAGATCTGGTTTTAATTTTAGCAGACAAATTCAGTCTGTGAGCTTTTCCGATTACCGCATTTCTACTAACCCCACCAATAATTTCTGCAATTTGGCTTGCGGTTTGACCCTTTCCCCAGAGTTCCTTTAATTTATTTACTTTTTCATCTGTCCAGCTCATAGTACTATATTTAGTGTATACTTACTTTTATATAACATTATCTTGAAAACATAAATAATAGATAATAACAAGCTTTTTTTATTGTTTTTTAACAATTATAAAAAAAAAAGTTTATGACTAAATACTTATGGTTGAATTAGAAAAAAAATATCAGGTAGGAGTGAGAAGGTTTGGCTTAATTAATTGGGTAGGGACTTATTCTCTTTTAAAAAAAGAAATATTAAGATTTTTAACAGTCTCAGGACAAACATTGGCAGGACCAATACTTACAAGTGTTTTATTTTTAACAGTAATATCACTCGCTATTGGTGAGGACAGATCCAATGTTTTAGGAGTACCCTATATTCAGTTTTTGGCAAGTGGTTTAATTATGATGCAAGTAATTCAACAGAGTTTTGCTCATACTAGCTCATCAATTGTGATGGGTAAGATGATGGGAACAATAACTGATATTATTCATAGCCCTTTATCGGCAGCAGAAGTTATTACCGCAATAACCTTAGCTGGTGCAGCAAGGGGTTTATTAATTGCTTTTATTTCAACTTTGATTTTTATAATTTTTATAGACTTAACTATACAAAATTATTTTTTGTGGTTTGTTTACTTATTTCTAGGAGGGATTTTTATGGGCTCAACTGGAATTATTGTTGGACTCTACGCTGATAAATTTGACCAAATGAGTACTGTAACAAATTTTATCATTATACCATTAAGCTTTCTAAGTGGTACATTCTACAGTATTGATAGATTGCCTGAGTTACTAAAAATTCTTAGCCTTTACAATCCTTTTTTTCATATGATTGATGGTTTCAGATATTCTTTTATAGGTCAATTAGACGGCTCTCTTAAATTTGGAATTTTACTTTTAACAATTGTTTCTCTGATCTCTTATTTTTTATCTTATCATTTATTTAATAAAGGTTATAAAATTAAGTCGTAAAATAATATGAGTTCTTTAGCAAATAATTATAAAAGAAGAAAATTATCTTTTAAAAAAGGCAAAGGATCTTTTTTATTCTCTACAGATGGAAAAAAATACTTAGATTTTGTCCAGGGTATTGCTGTAAATTCTTTAGGTCATGCTAATTCTAACTTAATTAATGCTATAAATAATCAATCTAGAAAACTTTGGCATGTGTCTAACGCTTTTATAATTCCAGAAGGAGAAAAACTTGCAAAAAAATTAACAAATAAAACTTTTGCAGATTCTGTAATTTTTCAAAATAGTGGAGCAGAAGCAACAGAGGCTGCAATAAAAGTTGCAAGAAGATATTTTTATTCAATAGGAAAACCAAAAAAAAACAGAATTATTTGTATTAAAAATTCTTTTCATGGAAGAACTATTGCTGCAATTAATGCAAGTGGATCAAAAAAAATGACAGAGGGTTTTGGGCCTAAGGTAAGTGGTTTTGATCATTTTGAATTTGGTGATCATAAAAAACTTAAAAAAATTATAAATAGTAAAACTGCAGCTATAATGATCGAAACAATAATGGGAGAAGGTGGAATAAAAGTTATTCCAACATGGTGCTTAAAAGAGCTAAGAAAAATTTGCAACAAGAAAAAAATACTTTTAATTTTAGACGAAGTTCAGTGTGGAATAGGTAGATCTGGAAAATTCTTTGCATATGAATATGCAAATATAAAGCCAGATATTGTTCCTATAGCCAAAGGTATCGGGGGAGGTTTTCCAATAGGAGCGGTTTTAATGACAAAAAAAGTATCAAAAGGAATGATACCAGGGACTCATGGTTCTACATTTGGTGGCAATCCTTTAGCAATGAAAATTGGAAGTGCAGTTTTGGATCAAATTTTTAAAAAAAATTTCTTAAGCAATGTTAGAAAAATATCAAAATATTTTATTGATGAACTAAATCAAATAAAAAAAAAATATCCTAAATTAATAAAAGAAATTAGAGGAAAAGGTTTATTAATTGGAATCCAATTATTTGATGAGCAGACAAAATTTATACAAGATTTAATGGATAATAAGTTATTAACCATTAGAGCCGCAGAAAATGTAGTTAGAATTTTGCCACCATTAAATGTTAAAAAAAGTGAAATAGATTTAGCTTTAAAAATAATTAATAAAGTATGTCAGAAAAATAAAGTATGAAAAATTTTATAAACTTAAAAGATTTACCTTCATCAGATCTTAGAAAAATTCTAATAGATGCAAAAAAAAGAAAAAATAATAGAAAAAATTTAAGTACTTTAGATATAGATAAAGATTATCCATTAAAAGGTAAGTTGCTAATTCAAATGTTTGAAAAAGCAAGCTCTAGAACAAGATTAAGTTTTTATCTTGCGATAAAACAGTTGGGTGGTGGAACTTTAACACTTAAATCTAACGAAATACATTTAGGAAAAGGTGGAGAAAGTCTTCAAGATACTGCAAAGATTTTATCAACTTATGGTGATGGATTCATGCTTAGAACAGATAGTGATAAAAAAATTAATGAATTTAGCAAATATTTAAAGATACCTGTAATTAATGGATTGAGTCCATCATCTCATCCAACACAAGTATTATCAGATGTTTTTACTGCAGAGGAAATTAAAAAAAAACCAATATCAAAGTTGAATATTTGTTGGATAGGAGATTCTAATAATGTGCTAAATAGCCTTATAGCAGCTTCAGTTAAGTTTTCATTTAAATTAAACATTGGTTGTCCAAAAAATTATACACCAAAAAAGTTTGTATTAGATTGGGTAACAAAAAGTAAGAAAAAAATATATATTTTTAATGATCCAAAAAAAGCTGTAAAAAATGCTGATGTAATTTTCTCTGATAAAGTTATTTCCTTAAATGATAATGTAAATGTTAAAAAAAAGATAAAAGATTTTAAAAAATTTTATATTAATAAAAATCTTTTAAAGTATGCAAAAAAAAATGCTATTTTTTTACATTGTCTTCCGAGAGGAAATGAAGTGTCCGATGAAGTTTTTTTAGGAAAACAATCACATGTTTGGCAACAAGCACTTAACAGAGTACATGTCCAAAAAAGCATTTTATTATATTGTTTTGGAAAATTACGGTAGAGGTAGAGGATTATCAGAATTTTTATTCATATACAAAATTACAGAAGCTCTATCTTTTTCTTTTTTTAAACCAGCAAACGCCATTTTTGTTCCTTTTATATATGATTGTGGTTTGATTAAAAAATTATTCATTTCTTCAAATGTCCATGATTTTCCAAAACCAATCAGTGCTTTAGAATATTTATAATCTTTTAGTCCAGCCATATCTCTTCCAATTACATTATATAATGCGGGACCAATTTTATTTTTTCCACCTTTTTTAACTGAGTGACAAGCACTACATTTTTTAAAAACTTTTTGACCATCGTCAATACTTCCCATTGCTAACAATGCTGAAATATCAGTCGCCATTAAATTGCTTGATTTTGTAGTTGTGCTAGTACTTACAGTCTCTACTTTATATGCAGATTTCGTAGGTTTTTCGACATGATAGATTAAATTTGAAATTTTACTTATACCAAATACAACTACAAAAATAACTAATATAGCTGCTATTATTTTATTTATTTCAAATGAATCCATGATTTTTACCTATTATGGTCGTATAACATGTTAAACAAAAAAAATACTAAATTTAATTTTAATTATTGCGTCTGAAAGACGCATAAAGATTGAATTTATGA
>MDSW01187581.1_pt1 | contig 13473 bp, 15 predicted proteins | sample 811171 | NCBI WGS metagenome assembly MDSW01 (sample SAMN05326641, study PRJNA326480) | marine metagenome | isolation source: seawater | place: Atlantic Ocean: North West | collected 2012 | reverse complement strand
ATTATTCCAATAAATTTTCATTTGAGTTGGGGCCTTATTTTAGTTTTGCTTTGAGAGAATACTCAATTAATAACATATCTAAAATAAAATCTTTTGGAAAAATTGGAAATGACTTAAATAGTGAGCCTCCTGATACATTGAAACCATTCGATTTTGGTATGCAAGTTGGGGGTGAGTATAATTTAGGTGATATTTCATTGGGTGTTTTATTATCATATGGCATACTTAATGTACGTCCTGGAGGTGGTCTGGGAACTTCAATTAGAAATTTATCTACCCAAATTAGGGTTAGTTATTATTTAACTAAATTTGATTGATATGAGAAGAGTAACAAGAGACAGTGAAAATGGTGTTTTAGGAGGTGTGTGTGAGGGTTTAGGAAACTATTTCGATTTAGATCCAATTATATTTAGGCTAATATTTATTGCTGCATTCTTTGCATTTGGAGGTGGTATAATAACCTATCTTATTGCGTGGATAATTATCCCTGACCGTTACCTTTAATCTATCTCTTCTAGCAACAAGTACACCATGCCTATTGTTCCTTCTATAAAATTTCCAACTCTAATATTTTCATTAGGGCTATGCTGATTATTATCCTTATTAACAGATGGATAGGTGAGAGCAGGGAGGTTTAGTGTTGTAACAAATGGTGATATTGGTATTGATCCACCAGAAGTTCTTTTTTTAATCGGCTTCTCTTGAAATGCTTTGGTTAAAGCTTTACTTGCCCAGTTACCTATTCGGGAATTTATCTCAGTCCTATATGCTAGGTAGCTTACTTTTGAATCAAATCTGATAATATTTTTTTTCGATAATCTCTCCTCATCCGTAGGATCTCTATTTTCAATAACGTAAGCCCCCTGCTCGATTATATGGTCTTTTATTAGGTTTAGTAATTTCTCTGGATCACTTTCTTTGACAAGCCTAACATCAATTTCAGCAGTCGCTATGTCAGGTACAATTGTCCTAGCTTCTTTTCCTACCCATCCTGACTTTAACCCTCTAACATTTAAAGAAGGAAATTGAATTGCCTCCTGATAATTCTTACCAACATTATCAGCAGAAGATATCATGAGTTCTCTTTTAATTTCATCTTCATCGTCAGGGACTTCATCCATTATTTTTTTAATTTCATCAGTGAATGTTATACCATCATAGAATCCTGGAATACTCACCTTTCCGTCGTAGTCTTTCATTGAAGATAGAACTTTAGATAAATTCATTGCTGGGTTGGGAGCGTAGTTACCAAAATGCCCACTGTGTTGTGGCTTAATTGGCCCGTAAGATGTGAGAGTTATTCTGCTTATGCCTCGAGCTCCAAAAGTTAGTGTAGGTTTATTTGATGGGTGTCTTGGACCATCAATTATTAGTAAAAAGTCTGATCGAAGTTTTTCTTTATGAAGTGATACTGCGCTTACAACAGTTGGAGAACCCATTTCTTCTTGAAAATCAATGATCAGCTTTATATTAAATTTTGGCTTCTTATTTAGCTTTTCCAAAATCTCTAAGGCATTTACTAACATCATTGGAGGTCCCTTATCGTCACTAGTTGATCTACCAAATATTCTCCAGTCTGGATTTGGATTTTTATTAATCCTACTTCTATCAATTTGAACCCATTCGTCGTTAATATTTTCTGTAAGAATAGGTACGAATGGATCTTCTTGGTTCCATTTTGAAGGATCGACAGGTTGACCATCCATGTGGAAGTAAACTAAAACAGTTTTATATTTTTTCGATATAAATTTATTTGCAATTAGGAGTGGATGATTGGGCATTGAGGGACTTGTGCTCTCAGCCATAACTCTTTCTACATCAAAACCAAGATTAGTAAAAGTATTTTCACACCATTTTATATTTTTCTCAATATTGGGTGTATCGTACCCATCATTTGGAATTGAGAGCATCTCAAAAAACCTATCCCAATTACTCTGAATGACTTCATTACTAACTTCAAAGATTTTCTCCCTACTTTGAGATAATATTAAATTAGGTAATAAAAAAAGAAACACAAGAAAAAGCTTATTCATCCTCAATTTTTTTTGATCTTTTATAAATTTTCTTCGAAGGTTTAATTTTTGTAGAGTTTTTTCTCCTTACAATTTGGGCTAGATGCCCTTTATTTTCCTTTTTATTTTTGTCCATTTATAAAGAAATATTCCTTTTTATATATTTTTCTTTAATTATTTTTCCCTTGTCTATCTTTTGAATAATAAGGGTATCTCCCGAAAAATAATAAGGTAATTCACTAAAACTACCATTATCTTGTCTGATATTAATGGATTTATCGTCCACATTGTAGGGCTTCTTTTTTGTTTCCTCTTTATCAATTTCAAATAAATTTCCTCCAGTTTTAAAGTCTAAGTATTTTGCCTTTTCGGCATCTAAAGACTGCCACAAACCAATTATTTTATTGTTTTCAGATAATGAGAAAATAAATATTGTGATAAGTGTAATTATATTCATACTTTAAATGTATAAATAAAATAATTGTAGTACATATTTTAACTAATTGTTTTTAATTGTTAAGTTTGAAAAAACTAAATATTTTCAAATACTATGTCATCACAATCAAAAAATAAAAATTCCAATAAAATATTATTAGCTGTACTACTATTTGTAGGTGCTGCAGCATATTTTTTAATCAACTCAGGTGTAGTAGATCCATCAGAGGGAACAAGTTCGGGTATAAGAGGTGTTGAGAAAGCTGATAAAAATATTTCTAAAAATGATGTAGTTGTTGAGTTAGACGATAATTATCTAGAAGATCAGATAAATAATGCAACGCAGAATAATGTTCTAGAAAAAAATCAAATTGAAACAAAATTTAAGGCTAAGGGTGGTGGTTCAGGTGAATCAGGTCTCGGCACCCGCTATGTTGAAAGGATGAATAGAAAATGGAGTGGATTAGATAGAAAAGGAAGAGTCAGAAATCCTAAGGAAATGTCCGGTGGTGGTTGCAGCGGAGGCTGTGGTCCAGGTAATTAGGGTTATCATATTATTTTTTAGATCAATATATTTGATCAATTTTCTCATTATTACATATATATATTTAAACTCTTTTTTTAAAATTTAATTAAGTATATTTACATTATCAATTGACCGAAAAACTGAAAGGTTGTTTGGGAAATAATTTTTGTTAAATTTTTAAATTTTAAAATTATGAGTAAGCATACTAATAAAGTGCATGGTAAATTGAATTTCTTAATTGCTACAGTTGTTGTTGCAATTGGCGCGGTTTCTTATTTACTAGTTCAAACTGGTGCTATCGACCCTTCAATGGGTACTAGTTCTGGTATTCGAGGCGTTGAAAAGGCTCAGAAGAACGTAAGTAATAATGAAGTTGTTGTCGAACTCGAAGGAGAGGAAATTCAAGAAGTTTTAAATAATCCAGATTTTCAGAGAATGATACAGTCTGGAGAGTTTCAGAAGCTAGCTTCTGATCCAGATTTTGTAAAAGTCTTGGATAAAAAAGATGGTATCGGCATTATGGGCGATATCTTTAGAAGTCTTGAAGATGATTATGTTGACATCAAAGCTAAAAAGCGAGGTGATGACAAAATCCAAGCTAACATGTCTAACGACGTTAGCAGAAGAGGTGCTCAAACTAGAGGCTCAGGTCTCTCAAGCGGTGACAGAGTTATTGGTAATGTTGGTAACCCAGCTAATAACGATTCTGGTATCAGCGGAGAAGGGGGAGCGACTCTTATCCTTGCGGTAAACACTATAGCTAACAAAGTTTCTGGATTCCAGAAATTTATGAAAGGTGCAGAATTTCAAAAGTTTATGAAAGACGCACGTTTCCAGAAGTTTATGAAAAGTGGAGCTGATTTTCAGAAGTTTCAAAAAGACGCTGCCTTCCAGAAGTTTATGAAGGGAGCTGATTTTCAGAAGTTTATGAAGGGTGCACAATTTCAGAAGTTTATGAAAGACGCACAACTTCAGAAGTTCATGAAAGGAGCAGATTTGCAAAAATTCATGAAAGGTTCTGACTTCGAGAAATTCGCTAAAAGTTCTGCATTTCAGAAATTTGCTAAAAATCAGGATTTTGCTAAGTTTATGATGAGAGGAGATTTTCAGAAATTCATGAAGAGTTCAGCGTACGCTAAATTCGCAAAAGGTCAAACTTTTGAGAAATTCATGAAGGGAGCTGATTTCCAAAAATTCATGAAGGGAGCTAGATTCGAAAAGAATGTTATGTAATATATTACATTGAATTCAAAAATTAAGGGGGAAAATATTTCATTTTCTCCTTTTTTTTTGCCTAAAAACGATATAAATTCTGTTTATGAAAAATCTGATAACAACTATATTTATTTTATCATTATCAATACCAAATTTATTTGCTCAGTTTAATAAAATTGAAACAGATGACTTTGATATTGTGAGCTTTAGTTTTGGTCATAAATTTGTATTGCCTCACGCAACAAGATGTGCTCACAGTGCTCTAAATTTCCACAGAGATCTATTCGAATACGAGCCTAGAGAGAAAATATCTGTATTTATTCAAGATTTTGGTGATTACGGAAACGGTGGAGCAACCTCAATTCCAGTAAATTTTGTTTCAACATGTATTTCTCCGATGAACTATTCTTTTGAGTCAAGTGTTGCTGGAGAAAGAGTTTTTGCAATTATGAATCATGAACTGGTACATATTGCAGCATTAGATGGTGCATCAAGCAGCGATATTTTTTATCAGAAATTTTTTGGTGGGAAAATAGCTAATTCAAGCGAACACCCAGTATCAATGTTTTATAGTTATCTAACTAGCCCTAGATATTATTCCCCTCGTTGGTTACATGAGGGTATTGCCGTATTTGTTGAGACATGGATGGCAGGTGGAATGGGTAATGCACTTGGTAATTATGATGAAATGTTTTTTAGAACTAGAGTTCTTGAGGATTCGAGAATATATTCTGCACAAGGTTTAGAGTCAGAAGGTACGACTGCTGACTTCATGTCAAAGGCTAATTCATATTATTACGGAACTCGATTTATGAATTATATCGCACATGAATTTGGACCAACAAAATTAATGGAATGGATCAAAAGAAAAGATGGTACAAAAAGAGGTTTTGCTTCAAATTTTAAACATGTTTTCGGTTTAAATATTTCTAAATCTTGGGATAATTGGATTGAATTTGAAAAAGAATTTCAGAATGAAAATATTAAAAATCTTCAACTTAACCCATTAACTGAAGATCAGTCAATTACTGAAAAGGTATTGGGAGGAGTTTCACATGCTTTTTATGATAAAAAAAGAAATAAAATTTATGTTGCTATCAATTATCCTGGGCAGGTACCACACATAGCATCCCTTGATCTCGCTACCGGTAAAATTAAAAAATTAAAAGATGTAAAGGGTCCAGCACTTTTTAACGTAGCATCTTTAACGTATGATGAGAAAAATGATATGCTTTTTTATACTAGTGATAATAGTGCTAACAGGGATTTATTATCATATAATTTAAAGAATGGGCAAACTACGCTACTACAAAAAAACTTTAGAACAGGTGATCTTGCTGTAAATGAAAAAGATCAGTCTCTGTGGGGTGTAAGGCACCTCAATGGGTACAATACAATTGTTAGATTACCTAAATTTAATTCCGAGACACCAAATCAATATTATACCACCTGGGAACAGAAGTATACTCTTCCATACGGATATGATATTTTTGATCTAGATATATCACCTGATGGGACAAAGCTTAGTGCTGCAGTTGCTGATTACTTTGGAAATCAATATCTGAACATTTATGAAATAGAATCTTTAAATAATGAAGATAAGGATAATATTAAATATAAAGAGGTTTTTAACTTTGAGGTCTCCTCACCACAGAGTTTTAAATTTACTGATGATGGAAAGTACTTAATAGGTTCATCTTTTTATTCAGGTGTCAGTAATATATTTAGAGTTGACGCATCAACTTATGATATAGATGTAATGTCAAATGCTATAACAGGTTATTTTAGACCAATTCATATTGATGACGATAAAATATTTTGCTTTAGATATACAAGTGATGGATTTAAGCCAGTATATATTCCAAATGGAACTGTTGATGCTGTTTCTTCAATTCAATTTTTAGGGAACAAAGTAACTGAAAAACATCCTGAGCTAAATGAATGGCAACTAGATATACCTACCGCTGCAACCTTTGCAGATAATCCAATTATTCAAAAAGAAGGTGTATATAAATCTGGAAAAGCAATGACTCTAACTGGAGCATATCCAATAGTCGTTGGGTATAAAAATAATGTTGGTATTGGATATAAATTTAATTTTAAGGATCCTTTTAGCTTCAGAGAAATTGATTTTTCAATTTCATATACTCCTGATTCATGGACAAATGGCTTAGCCTCTAATGATCCTTCATCTGGTGGATTGGATAAAGATGAAAGAATTCACTCATCTTTTAATTTTTCAACTGTCAAGTTAGGTGGTTTTATGTCTGGTAACTATAATATTTTTGCATCATATAACAAGGCTGACTTTTATGATTTATTTGGACCAACTAGAAGATCTAGAAAGGGTATAAATTTTGGAATAAGCTATGAAAATTCTCTTGTTTATGATCCACCCAATATATTGGATTTTTCTTGGGGAGTAAATGGGTACTATGGTTTGGACCAGTCACCTGAATTTCAGCAGATAAATTTTAAGGCAGATGAGTACAATACAAACATATTCTATGATATATATACATCTCTATCATTTAGTAGTATAAAAAGATCTGTTGGTGCTGTAGACGGTGAAAAAGGTATAAGATCTTCACTTTCTGTTTCATCATCAGTCTCTGAGGGTAAATTTTATCCAAAAGCTTATGGTAATTTTGATTTTGGAATTCAATTACCAATAAACCATACCTCTATCTGGTTTAGAAATTCTTTTGGTAACTCATTTAGTGAGACAATTAATCCATTTACAAGATTTGGTTTTGCATCATTTGGAAATAATTATATTGATCATATGTCATCTAAAATGTATAGAAGTACATTCTCATTTCCAGGTATATCTTATGACTCAGAAAGATTACTACTTGCTAAAAACTTTTTTAAGACTATGGGTGAGCTTATTTTACCACCACTTAGGTTTAGGAAATTTGGATTTTTTAATTTCTTTATTACTAATATAACACCTTCAGTTTTTACTAGTATTTTAATATCGAAAGATGTTATCTCAAGTCTTCCTAATAGACCTGAAATTAATGAGAACTTTTCAAATATTGGTGTTCAGTTGGATACTAAGTTGGTGATGTTCTCTCACCTATCAGCTGTATTATCTGTTGGTTGGGCAAGAGCATTTGATAATAACCTAGATAATAAGTCCTATGATGAATGGATGGTTTCACTCAAATTCTAAATAAAACTTCATGAATAATGATTTAATAAAGTCGAGTATAGGTGGATCTCTTTTAATAACATTACTATACCTTGTATTATTTTATCCTTTAGTTTTGATTCATAAGTTTGATTGGTATGATTTGATGCTGGTATCATTATCAATATCTCCGGGTATATTTATAATGATTTTTTTATATAATCTAGATCAAGAAGATAAGGAACCGTTATGGCTACTTTCATTATGTTTTATATGCGGTGCTATTAATCTACATTTAGATGTTGAAATACTAGAGTTCGTATTTTCATTTATTAATCTTGATAACCCATTTCTTCAAGTTGGAGGAGAGGCATTATCTGTTGCTATAACTGAAGAATTATTGAAATTTATTGTTTTAATCTTAATCATTTACCCCAATAAAGCATTTGATGAACCTTTTGATGGAATAGTTTATGCTGTTTTTATTGGTATGGGATTTGCTACTGCAGAAAATATAACCTTTGTACTTCAAGGAAACACATCTGTAGCAATATTTAGAATGCTGTCAGCAATTCCAGCTCATTTTGTTTTTGCTGTAATAATGGGATATTATATAGGGATTGCTAAGTATAGAAAAACTAAACAGCTTTTATATATAAGTTTATCATTAATTGTACCTGTCACTCTTCATGCTATTTATGATTACTTTTTATATTTAGATTTTGCTCCAGGTTTATGGGTTGGTGGAATACTGACACTTGTTCTTTCTTTATTTTTTGCTAAAAATGCAATTGTTGAGCACCTTGATTCATCTCCATTTAAGAAAAAATAATTCAATTTATTTAATTTACCTTTAGCTTCATAAAACTATAAATACACATATATGAAAAATATTTTAAGATTTCGAAATTTTAATTTTCAGAACCTTGCTTTTTTTGGTCTTCTACTTCTTGCGTATCAAAATTATGAGACAAGAAATAAGCTGAGTGAAATTAGTGCTAGAATCGAGTATTCATTTTTTGAGTTGGATGAGATAAAGAAAGAAGTAGCCGAGACGAAAAAATATGCAAAATCTGCAAATACTATGGCCTTCTCAATCTTTTCAGATCTTGAGAAAAAAAATGAAAATTAATTTTATAATATTTTTTTTACTTTCCAATTACGCCTTCTCACAAAAGATGTACTCCGTTAAGTATAAATCACAGGCTGATGTCAAACTCTTTGTTGTTGAATACGAGTCTCAAGCAGATCTTAATGTTTTTAAGGAAAAGTATAAATCAAATGCGAAAGGAAATGACGGTTTATGGTATTTTGTAGAGTATCAATCCCAATCAGATAAAAAAGTATATTTTGTTGATTATGAGTCTCAGGCAGATCTTAAAATCTTTTTTGTAAATTATAGATCTCTAGCTGGATGGAAAAATAGAGAGAAAATGTATCTTTTATATTAGTCATTTATCTCATATCCAGAATAAATTTTTGCTTGTTTATAGTTTTCACTAATATCATTAAGTAATCTGGAGTAAAGGTTAGCATATGTCTTTGTTCTAGTTAAAAACCCATAAAATTCATCAGAATAATAATATTCGTCATTAAAATTGAAATCACTAACTACACTTACACCATAAATTTCACCCTCCATGTTATTTACATTGACATCAATCCTAAATTTTTGGTATACATTATTATAAAGTTCAATAGAAAACATATCAATAAGATTAGATATTGCGTAATTCCTATTATTTTGGTGATTATATATTTTTAATAGTAATAACTTAAGGTTTTCATTTTCAATTAATTCAAAACTCCCTGTAGAAATTAGTTGGTTAAAAATTCCTTCCTGAGGGAAGAAAGAGTAAGAAACTTTAATCTCAGATATCTTTGTTATGATATCTACCTTCTTTAGGTTATTATTTTTTGAATTAATATCTGCTTGAATTTCATTGATAAGTTTTACAGTCTTATTCATTTCTGACTTTATATATTCCAGTTGTTTTTGGTCCTCATCGATAGTATTTATTAGATCAGTTATTAATTTATTTTTATCTGAATTTTTACTTGATAAATCTCTTTGGCCTTCTATGTAAAAAGAAAGTATAACACTAAAAAGTATGACAAATGAGTTAATTAAGTATGACTGAATATTTTTTAAAGAAAATTTCATCGTTATAAACTAAACGATAAAGATATAAAATAATTTCTAGGTAGTCCTGGATAATAATATCTTGGGTCTCTGCCTCCAAATCCTCTTGCATTGATTACAACACCTGAGGCATATTTGACATCAAAAATATTATCAACTCCTATTAAAACTCCCAGATTAGTTTTTCCTAAATTGAAAGACTGAGAAATTTTTAGATTTAATAATGAATAGTTTTCCGTGAAAATACTATTAGAATCGTTTATAGGAATTTTACCAATATTCCTAAATGCTATTTTACCAATAAATTGATTTCTTTCAAATTTTATTTCTGATATGAGTGTGTGCGTAGGAACCCCAGTAATTTTATTTGATGAGTAGTCAATATCTCTGTTAATAAAATCCTTGAAAGTATACCAATATTTGGAGAAATTATTAGAAGATGTAATACTGAAATTTTCATTATCATATAATATAAAGTTTACTGTAGATTCAATTCCTGGGTGTAATGTTCTCCCTGCATTAACTCCAGTAAAGGTATCAAAACTAGTTCTCTGGGCTACAAGTAGATTTTTAATGTCCATTAAATATCCATTGATATTATATGATATTTTTTTACTCAAAGAACTTCCTATTAATCCAATTTCATAATTCCATCCCGTTTCAGGTTTTATATTTTCATTCACAAGTCCGTTTTCATCTAAAGTTTCATCAATATTAGGTGAGGAATAACCGTGACTTACATTTACAAATAATGAGCTTTTTCCTAGGTTATAGTTATAGGAAATTTTTGGAGAAATAATAGACTTCCCATTATATGTCAGAGAGTTTAGTTCCCTATCATCGCAACAAACCCAGTCATAGTCAAATTTGTTTAGCCCAACGGCAAAATTTATATTAGATTTTTTACTTATTTGATTATCAAACTGAATAAACACGTTATAATTATTTCTATCTTGAACTTGATGAGTTATAAGATTTTGTCCACTAATACCATCATAGTCATCCCAGGTATCGAAATGATAATTTTCATTATTGATCTCAAAACCATAAATTATAGATGATTTTTTCATAATAAACTTACCAGAATGACGGGCACCAAATGATTTACTATCCTCTGAGAGATAGTTAAATGGTCTCAGTTCACTATTCTCGAAAAATTTATAAAATAATGAGGTTTTTGAAGAGTACTTTAATTTGTTGGTATTAATAGAAACTCCGGTTAGTGAGCGACTATAATTTTCACCGCCTTTAATATTTTTCCATGAAAATGCAGCATTGGTTGGGCTATTTTTATAATCATCTAAACTTAGAGATGAAGGGATGAGAGCCTCAACATCAGTGATGAACTGAATTATATTTAAATTAATATAATCATTGATATGATAATCTAAACTACCAAATAGCCTCATATTTTCATACGTATTATTTTCTCTGTATCCATCACTTTTTAACTTTTCTAAATTGACAAATAAATCAATTTTATTGATCTTTTTAGATAGTGAGACTCTATTCTGAAAAGTATTGAAAGATTTAAATGACGAATTTATTTTGACCATTTTTTCAGTTAATTTCTCAGTTTTTAGTAAGATATTTCCACCAAGACCAGATCCATAAATACTTGAATTAGGTCCTTTAACAACCTCAATTTGATTTAAAATATCCAGACCATAGTCTTCCAATGTAAGTTCTCCAACACCATTTGTAAGAGGGATATTATTTAGATAAGCTTTTATTTTATTCGTGGAATACGGAGATCTTGAACCCATACCTCTTATAGTTATTCTATTTGTGTTATAACCTGCAGAATGTATAAAAATTCCAGGTAGCTCATTAAGTGAATTTATAATAAAATCTCCACTGTTCTTTTTTAGTTCTATATCACTCACTAATGAAGTTGAAACTGATATATCCTTAAGTTTGTTAGTTATCAATTCAGAATTAACTATGATATCATCAAGTATAATTCCTCTGTTAATAAGTTTATACTCGTTATCATTTAAATTTAAAATTTCAATATTTCTATTGTAGAACCTATAATCGTTGATTTTTACAATAATTGGTAGAGATTTATATTCATAACTAAGTATGCCATCTAAATCTGTGAAATATGATTCCTCATCTATTTCTAACTCTAAGCTATCGATTGGTGTGTTATAGATATTATCTACAAATTTTAATTTTAAAAGACTCTGTGATATTCCGTGATTAATGTTAAATAAAAAAAATAAGCTAAAGGATATTAGGTATCTCATTATTGAAAAAATAAAATGCTATTAATACAACTAAAATAATTATAAGTATATACTTAAAATATTTAAAAATGTTTAATAATAATTTACTCTCAGTCATATTTGCAAATGCCCCAAGAGCAAAATATATCATCCATATTAAAAAAATTATTCCAATAATATTTAATAGGCTCAAATTCATATTTTTTTTTATAAATTTAATAATCTTATGCGATACATTTTTTTAATAGTCATATTACTTTCATGTTCCTCCAAAAGCAACTTTAAGTTAGAGGGTGATTGGAAACTTAAAAAACTTTTTAGGGAGGGGGAGGAAGTTATTTGTAAGACTGCCAGTGGTGACGATTGTCCCAAAATTATAACTTCATATAGATCGGATAATTTATTATTTTATTACGGAAATTTACTAACATACCAAAAGACAGATGATAGTTTATTCTATTATAATGAACAGACTGGAAAAATTCAGAATGCTTTTAAATTTGATAAAATTGATGATAATAATTACTCATTAATTTTTATAAGAAGGTTAAAAGTTGATTCAGTAAATATTAAAGAGTTGATTTATAAGTCTTTTTGGACAAAAGAACAATAAGCTATTTGGTTATTGTTAAAATGTCGTCATTTAGAATAGCCGTGTATGATGAAAGATCACCTGTACCGTTTGGTCCAGTAATAAAATTACCTGAATTACTGAAGATAGCATTGTGACAACCGCACTTAAAATTCTGATTGGTGTATCCCCAACTTGTTCTACAACCTTGATGTGGACAAGAATTAGAGAATGCTCTGATAACACCTTGCCCAACATTGACAATCAACATACCCCCTTCGTCAAATCTTTTCCATCCACCTGAGCTTTGTAAATTAGAAAATGAGGAGTTTGTGAGATCTATTGTGTATACATTTCCATCAACAGTATAACCCTCGCCAGACTCATTATTGTTGTTATTAGGTGGGGGAGTAACTGTCTCACTTGTATCATCACAGCTTATAAAAAAAGATGATCCTAGTGTGGCAAAAAGTGCTGAAGAACCAGCATTCTTAAGGAATTTTCTTCGATTTTTCATGTTTATTTAGTATAGTTCACATATAAGAACGTCGATATTTAATTATTGTTCTATAAACTTATCAAGTATTGAAACTTTATAAATACTTGAGAACTATCAACGAAGTATTTACTTGTATTTTTATTTAAGTCTTGATTGCCTCCAATATAAAATATTGTAAATGGGTTTGGTGTCCATTCAAAAAGGGGTTGTATAAAAAATGAATCGTTAAAATTATTTAATTCGGATGTTAACCTAAGACCTATAGATCTAGAAAATTGATACTTAGTATTGAATCGATAGATAAAACCATTAAAAAAATATTCGTCTTTATCTAAATATTTTAAGCTTGATTTATTGATTGAATTAGTTATAGAAAAATTATTATTTATCTGAAATCTTGTACTGAAAAAAATAAGAAATTCTTTTCCTAGTTCGGGATCATCTGAATTATATGCTACATCTTTACCAAATCTTATGTTGGAAGTAATTGTAAAAAATTCTTTTGGGCTACTACTAAATTCTATTATACTAGTCCCATAATTTTTATAGTCTTTATCTAAATAGTTTGATATAAAATCATAATCATAGTAGTATGATACTGAGGAATTTCCTCTAAGATCAGCTCTTAGAATACCATCAAGAGATATGACATCCAGATTATTTTTATAATTGTAAACAATATCTTTTTTAACTGTAAATGATGCT
>MDSW01089025.1_pt1 | contig 13473 bp, 10 predicted proteins | sample 811171 | NCBI WGS metagenome assembly MDSW01 (sample SAMN05326641, study PRJNA326480) | marine metagenome | isolation source: seawater | place: Atlantic Ocean: North West | collected 2012 | reverse complement strand
TTCGACCATACCTCCTATGGCAACAGTCAACCCATCCTTAGCGACGACCGTATTGACCGTGGTCGCATTGCTAACGACTGGCCGAGTAACCGTCTGCGTTGCGGAAATCGGAATGATATCCTGTTTTCCGGTATCGTCACCGGTGCGTTCCTGAAAAATCGTCAGCGTTACTGTGCGGTCTGCATTAATTTTGGGCAACATCATCAGCGAAGTACCAATCTGTTGATCTGATGTTTCAATATTAGTACCAACAGTCTGGCCACCTTGATTGGCGTTGGTGATAGTGGAAGCGCTGTCTGTAAACCGCCGCTCTTCACCAATCCTCAGAGAGGCCGGCCGATTATTGGAAGCTAATAAAATAGGTGTTGCTACGACATTAACACGATTTTCTTCTTCGAGTAACTGAACACGAGCACGGAAATTCTGATCAAGGAACTGATAAACAAATGTTGAGCCATCTGCCTCGACATCAAAGTTACCACTACCTAATGCCGATCCCCCATTGTTGAGATAAGAGGCACCGGGACCGATAAACTGCTCCGTTGCTGTATTAACGAGATTGGAAGGGACATATGCCGGATCGCCAACGGCAGGCGTGGTCTTGTTCTGGCTGAATTCAAAGTCAAAGGCTGACTTAAACTGATCACCTAAGGTAACTTCTAAAATCCTCACTTCTAATAGAACCTGCGGTGTAGGACGATCCAACTGTTCAATCAAATTCGCAATAGAATTCATCGCAACCTTATCACTGGTTCTTACAATAATCATTCCATGTGTTTGATTAATCGCAACGTGAATTGGTGGCTCCTGAGAAGTAACTTCCTGCAGCCTTTCTGAAGAGATTCCTCCTGTTTGAGCTGGATCCTGATTACCTAACGCCTGTAACTGGTCGGTCGTCAACTTTTCATCATTCAATAATTCCTGACGACGATTAACGGCTTCATAGTCAATCGTAGTTTGCTGTGGACCACCGCCACCCATGCCACCCATGCCGCCCATACCAAAACCGCCCATGCCCATGCCCATGCCGCCCATGCCCATGCCGCCCATGCCAAAACCGCCCATACGGCCAAAGCCACCGCCAAAGCCGCCGCCAAAGCCGCCGCCAAAGCCGCCGCCAAAGCCGCCGCCCATGCCGCCGCCTCCGCCGCCCATGCTACCCATCATCTGCATGATCATCATCAACTGTTGTGACTGCTGACCTGCCGTCGCAAGAAATTGATCGTCGTAGTATCGGGGTAGGGAAAGTAAAACACGCTCGCCGTACAGGTCTTGGATATGCTGGGCGATACTGAAAACATTTGGATGAAGCAAAGTGAAAACTTGTGTATCTTCTTCGCGGTAGATAACCAAGTCTTTACCATACTCTTCGGTGGTCATAATTCGCACTAAACCTACCTCTTCCTCTTCGCGGTACCAAAGCCCACCCACCTTGCAAAGAGTTTCAATCGCATCAATCGTTTTGACATGTCTCAGGAATAACGATATCTCAACGATACCGGCCGCCTGAGTTGCAACCACATTGATTCCACTAACCTCAGAAATTAGTCTCGTGGCGTCAAGAACAGTACTCTGATTCAACTCCAGGCGAGTGATCACCTGTTTCTTACCAATTTCATATTCGACATTGGCAGTGCTGACCGGTTGCGAGGGTACCGTCGCTGGAGGTTGAGCGAATAATTCATCGCCCGTAATAGTAAGAAGTACGATACAAACTAGTAGTTTTTTATTGATAGCCATTTTCAAAATTCTCTTTGAATTGGGGGGCTTAACCGTATAGATAACACGAATCTTTTAGCGGATGCTAAAGAACTGAGCATTTGAGGACTCGAGAATCACTTCACCGGATTCTGTAATCTTCCTAATGGAATATTTTTCACCGGCATGCACAATTTCTTCACCAACACGACGAATAATGGAATCTTCTTCATCACGTTGAATCAAAACTTTAGCTCCATCTGGAACAGCAATCGTTCCAACGACTCGAATATTCGGCAATCTGGCATAGTTGAGTTTCTCAGCCGGTTTTTCATCCCTCGGAGAGACTTCGAAACTTGTGCCGGTTACCGGAACGACCCCGGATTGAATACCTTCCGGAGGCCCGGATGCCGGTATAAATTGCCCCTGTAGGTAACCTGATGAATCATAGGGCTGAACTGCATATTGATTCCCGCTGTTTTGCTGACGTTGTTGAAACTCAACGCGGGACTGAGCAGCCTGGGCTTTAGCATTTTGGATCGCCAATGGATCCGTTATTTCATTTTCCACCTGCGCTGTAAATGCCGTGGATGGTTTGGTAGTCGACATACAGCCACTTACCGTTGGAAGTATTAATATCACAATGAGAGAAAGCCGAAGCATATCTTGGTACTTTTTAAAAATTGTTATTGGAAAGAAATCGTTGATCCCTAGGTTAAATTAGTGGAATTAATACGGCGAATAGATGGTTTAAGTACCAAATTCTGAAGCACGCTGTAAACGGCAATAACCCTCCAGTTGCAAAAGAATTGCATAAAAAAACGCGATGCCTAAGCATCGCGTTAACAATTTTTTTATTTCTGATTATTGGTATTTAGCGAATAATCACAGACTCCGCCAAAGTCCCCAATTTAACTTCAACAAACCCATTTTCGATCGCTGAAATTTCAATCACCAGATTACCGCCGGATCTGGTCAACGTAACCCGATCTTTCTCCCGAACAAAATAGACCCGTCCATCAACGCGGATGCTAGCAACCTTGTTCTTATTTGGCTTGCTAACCTCAGCTTCTTCATCATCCGAGCCTTCTTCATCATCCGAGCCTTCTTCATTCGCGGCATTCGCGTTTGAGGCAATAGTGACTACTCCGACCAAGGAAACTTGCGGTACATTTACTCCCGGCCCGACTTCTATAAACTCGTTATTAGCTCGTCGCTGTTCCTTCAGGATAACTGCATCAGGGGCAAAGGGGTCCCGTAGATCCTGCTGTTGCAACCGAATAAGTAGTTCCTGTAAAAGCTGATTGGTATCGGCTGGCGGCGTTTCCGCCCCATCCTTTACTTCCTCTACAACCATCGGCTTTGCAGGCTCAGCAGCATCCTGTGCTAACGTCGTCAAACTGGTTAGCATCAAAGCTATCATTCCTAGCAAATTCAATTTAATCTTCATTATTAAAATCCTTTAGGCAAGAAGATATCTCCATTTAAACTTCGTCAAAAACCCAGCCCCATCTCCAACTAATCTATAAGCCAGGCTTATGCCAGGCTTATGCCACGCTCATACCCAAAGCAGCCATGAAGAAGCTAAAGTATACGAAACCGACAATTCCACCAACAATAATTATCATTACTGGTTCTGTAATAGCACTAAGCCAGCGAATTCTTGCCTGTAATCTTGAATCATAATAACTGCCGATCTCATCTAACACTTCACCTAAGTTACCGGTTTGTTCACCAATGGCAATTACCTGAGAAACGGTAGGGGGAATGATGATATCTTCGATAGCATTGGCAAAATTCTCACCGTCAATGATCTTTTCTCTTGTTGCTAAAATGTGATTTTGAATGGCATCATTTCCGACCGATTTACCAGCGATCCTTAGAGAATCAACCAACGTCAAGCCACTTTCGATAAGTACAGACAAGGTAAATCCAAATTGAGATATGGCGGAAAAAGTGAGGATTCCTCCAATGATCGGAACATCCAGCAATATTCGATGAATTCTGTAACGTCCAGTCTTATTTCGCCACGCCATAATTAAGCCTAATATCACCAAACCAGTACCGATCAATAGGTAGGGAAGGTAAGCAATCGCACCTTTACTTAAATCCATTAGAAACTGTGTTGATGCCGGTAACTGTCCACCTTGTCGTTCAATGAAGGTCGCAAATTTAGGGATAACGCCATAAACAAGAAACAACGTTACAAGCGTGGCGACAACCATCACGAAAAGTGGATAGAACAAAGCCGAAACCAGTTTGACGATTTGTTCACTACGACGTTCTATTCCCTCAGCAATACGGCTCATTGCAGATTCTAATTCACCACTAGCCTCTGAGCTTTCGACAAGTTGGACAATCACGGAGGAGAATATCCGTTTATGCCGGCCCATGGCATTAGAAAACGAAGCTCCATTTTCAACATCATCAATCATCTGCTGAATGACATTACGGAATGCTTTTTTCGCCGACTCTCTCTTACAAATTTGAAGTGCTTGCAAGAGCGTCAGACCGGTTTGAACCATCATCGACATTTGACGAAAAAAAGTAGCTCGATCCCGTGCCAAAATCGGTAGCAACCAGGCTGCCCGATGTATCCAACGTCGCTTAGTCACAGAACCAATGTTCTCCGGATTGGCCGTCTCCTGCAAACTAACCACCATTAATCCACGCTGACGAAGATTAGCTGCAGCTTGCTCCATAGAATCCGTTTCGAGTGTCCCATTATCCTGCCGCCCATCAGGATGCAATGCTCGGTATTCAAAATACGCCATTAGATACTAGCTCCGATCGTTACACCGATTACTTCTTCGAGGCTGGTCAATCCTAAGCTAACTTTATCTAGGCCATCACGAAACATCGTCTTATGTAAGTCTCCACTGACTCGGCTAATCTCATGTTCAGCTGCTCCATTGGAAATTAACTCCCTTGTCTCCTCACCTGTCCAAAAACACTCAAAGAGGCCAATTCTTCCGCTATAACCGGTTCCTAAACACTGTGGACAACCAACGGACTTAAATTGTCGTTTTAATTCGTGATCCCCAAGCAAAGCGCGATTAGCATCATCCACGTCCACTTCTTCGCGACACGCAGGACATAAACGCCGAACTAATCTCTGAGAAATAGCACCTACAAGTGTTGCACTAACAAGATAGGGTTCGCAACCAAAGTCCATCAATCGGGTCACTGCACCAATAGCAGTATTTGTATGTAAAGAGGAGAAAACTAAGTGGCCAGTAAGCGCAGCCTTTAGGGCAATATCAGCCGTAGGGAGGTCTCGAATCTCACCAATCATTACCACATCAGGATCGTGTCGCAGGATTGATCGGAGTGCTGAGTCAAAGGTCACTTTATCCGACGCACCGACTTGAACCTGAGAAATGTTAGGAACTATCTGCTCGATGGGATCTTCCACGGTGATGATATTTCGCCAACTACCATTGATCTCTTTAAGTGCACTATAGAGGGTAGTCGACTTACCCGATCCAGTGGGGCCGGTCAATAAAACAATCCCATGAGGTTTTTGAATTGCCCGACGGAATGCTTCTAGCTCCGTATCCAACATCCCCAAAGTGGATAATGTTAGATTTTCCTCGGTCGTTCCCAATAAACGCATTGTGATACGTTCTCCGAAACGAGTCGGAATTACTGCGACACGCATGTCCTGAGAGATGCCATTACTCAGTTCAAATTGCATACGACCATCTTGGGGAGCACGCTGCTCAGCAATGTCCAATCCGGAAAACACCTTGATCCTGGAGATCAATGACCGACCGATTTCCACGGGAATACTACTAATAAAGTTGATCAATCGGCCATCAACTCGAAAACGAATGCGAAGCGTATTTTCAGCCGGCTCAATATGAATATCAGAAGCATGATGCAAATAAGCTTCATTAATCACTCGGGAAAACAAATCCGCAGCGTCTTCCTCTTCAACCTCAACGGTTGCCAACTCTTCATTGCGTAATTTACGAATGAACTGAACGGCATCACTAATAGCACTGGGGGTAGCAAGTGCCACTTCGGCTAAGATATCTAAGGACCGTTCCACAGCACTAATTAAAGCCAAATCGTCAATTTCAGCGGTTGCCAAAATAATCTTACCGTCTTGATCGCAAACTGGAATCACTCCTCGCCGAAGACCAATTTCAGCCATCTCAATTGCCGCCTGCTCATCGATTGGATAAACACCAAGATCTACAAACCGAATGTTACGTTCGGCAGCAACAGCATGATATAACGCCTTGAGGGGTACCCGATACGCAATTGTGATTGCCTCTAACGAAGAAATCCCCTGAGTATTAGCTGACCTCCGAATTTCCATGAGTTGATCATCTTCGATCAAACCCTGCGAGACCGCGGCGTCCAAGAATTCCTGTTCACGAATTGGCACTCATGTCTCCCTACAATTGAATTCCATATGCACTACCAGGAGAAATACCTCCTCGCAGTCGTTGCAATCGCGAAACCATTGCTGCCGGATCACGAGCTAATCTACGACCATCTTCCTCAAGAATTTGATTGCGGTAGACAAGTTCTGCCAAAGCGAAATCCGCCGTTAGCATTCCTTCAGAAGAGCCAATCTCCATCAATGAATAAATCTGAGATGGTTTGGAGGTCCGGATTAGATTAGCAACTGCAGAAGTCACAAACATTACCTCTGCCAACGGGACTCGCCCATCACCATCGGCCACAGGCAATAAGTGTTGAGCGACAACAGCACGCAGGACCATCGAAAGTTGTTGCCGAATCGCTAACTGTTCTTCGGCACTAAAAACACCAATCATACGATCAATCGCGCCAACACAATCTCCGGTATGGAGTGTCGAAAAGACCAGATGTCCTGTTTCAGCAGCGGTGATCGCAGCGCGAATGGTTTCCACGTCACGCATTTCCCCAATAAGCATGACATCCGGATCTTCACGAAGCGCTGCGCGAATGGCTCCATCGAATGTTTGGACGTCAGAATATAACTCACGCTGATGAATTAAAGACTTTTTGTTTGTGTGAACATACTCAATAGGATCTTCGACGGTGATGATGTGATCTGCACGAGTACGGTTAATCTTATCAATAATGCTGGCTAATGTAGTTGATTTACCCGAGCCTGTTGGGCCTGTCACCAAAACCAGCCCATCTTTCATCTGGGTAAATCTATCAAGTTGAGGAGGTAGATTGAGCTCCTCTAGACTGCGGAATTCGTTATCCAAAAGACGAATCGCAAAACTAACATTACCGCGGTCTCGATAGACATTTACACGATATCTCTCATTACCATAAGCAATCGCAACATCCACCTGTTGGTGCTGACTAAACACCACCTGTTGATTTACATTCAGTACATCAAGAGCAACCTGTTCCAATTCAGCGGCAGTCGAGTAAAAATCATCCTGACGTACTAAACGACCATCTTCACGAAAGAACGGATGCTCATCTGAGCTCAAGTGAAGATCAGATGCACCCTTTTCCAACATACGTTGGAGCAACTGTTCGAAATGTGCCTTGTTAAACAACGTAGAAGATCCTATCGCTACACTAATAAACCAACATCATCGTGAATACGATCTGAGGTGAATCATCATTGTTAGTTTTTGACTTATTAATACTTGTATCCAGTATAAACACGTCCTGTTCCAAGGCTTCGAGCTGTTTCAAAAACACATAAAACAGCAATGGACTACCGGTAAATTTATATTTTCGACAAGTAAATAATTCCGAAGACAGGATCTCGGCGGCCTGCGCGTCCGTCACAATAGGCGAGCCGATTACTGCCCGTTTACCCTGAGGGATAGTCGAAATCCTGTTGTTTTCTCGATTTTTGAGACCCGTATCTGAAAAATCGGTCACCGGCGTCGTTTCTACCAATTCAATTCCCGTCCGCGCTGCCAGTTGACTAATGGAACTAAGAAGTTGGGCTTCTTCAGTACTGGTATCTGCCTTATCAATCAAGTTAGCCGTGAACGATACATACTTCTGCTGCTTGAAATCCACCTCAGCACTGACTTCATCGGACTGTGATGTAACTGTATCTAGGTTCGTCTGAGTACCACCTAGCTGAATGGCCTTCATCGCCTCATCTCGGTCGTTTGCCGTGTCTGCTACCAATTCCTCTAGCTCTTGTTCTAGAGATTCCTTATGAGGCAGATAGGACTTGATAGATTCGTCTGCAAAAATAGCCGGGTCGCTAGGGTCAGAGACGACAATATTATTTACCAAATCAACAATAATCCCACCGGTGAACCGAACGTGATAATAACCAAAACAAATGACAATCCAAAGCAGCAAAAACATCTTACGTTTTTCCCCTTTGGTCTTATTACTCAGCATCTTCTAATTCCTCCAGGTTCTCTGGGAGATCTTCAATTTGCGGATTGATACTGACTAGTATTTCCGTTCCGTCCACTCCAACATCTCCCTGACCGCTACGAGTCGAAAGGACTTCCACTGTTAGATTCATCGCTGACAATTTCTCGCTCAACACTTCCACAAAAGCACTGCCTTGCTGAGGCGTTATAGACCAAAGCGCTACTGCAAACGCATCGCCACTGGTGGATTTTAGTGAGTCAATGACAACGCCTTCACTAATCGACTCCATCAACGTTTCTATTAGTTTGATTTGGAATCCCGATCGATTCTTTAGATTGTCAATTAAATTAATGCCTTCATCGGCGTTGGCAATGAGCTCTTGATTTGCCTTAATGCCATCCTCCAACATTCCAACTCTGCCAAGGAATTCCGATGCTTCGGACCACCTGTCTTCCCATTCAATGTGCTCAAGACGTTTAGTTTCTAAGTCATCCATCAATGGCTGAATTTCTCGTCTGATATGGTTTTCAGCCCAGAAAACAACACCAGCAGCAAGCAAGGCTGCGTAAACCCATGGCATAAACGGCTGGTCTCGCAAGGGCTTCGGTGGATTCTTTAGAGGGAAAACCACATGCCTCATCGAGTTAATTGCGTTAACGGTTGAGATACCCAGAATCTGTCCCACCTCATTGGGATCATCAAGAAGTTGACTATCTTTATTCGTATGTTCACCCGTCGCTAAAACTAAGTCTCGCAATTCATCTGTCGTAGCCCAAATGTGTTTCTGAGAACTACCAACGCGGGAAAGAAGATTACTTAATTGCTCAACCTCCATTGGTTTACCACCAAAGGGGATCGATTCGACTGAGCCGGAACCATCTAAAGCAACAATGTTTATTCCGTGATCGTAGATTTCAACCAAATTGCCGTTCGTGAATTGTTTTCCAAAATAATGCCGGGCGGTTCCGGCAAACGGAACAATCGCAGTTAAACGAAAACCAACCTGCTTAAGTGCAGCAAGCCAGCGATCACGGACTTCCTGATACATGAAGCCAACTTCAGTACCAGCCGGCATTCCATAGTTCGCTTTCAGTTCCGGGCCAATACCGGCTAAGGGGGAGGAACTCAATGGAGGCTGATTGATTCGTCGTTGGACATCAATCGATTTATCGACCTCCTCCTGAGTCGTAAACCCTTTCGAGACGGCCAGAGCTCCCAGGTGTTGATAATTTCCTGCTGAGCGATCCTTGCGGGATTCTCTTTGTTCTGCGAGTAGCTGCTTTAACTGAGCGTGAGTAATCAGCGAACGCCCGACAAGCACTTCACCAATCATTGTGTCGTTCTGAGGCATTTTAGACATCAACTCGAATTGAACAAGTTGATTACGCTCATCAAAACCTAAGTTGTCTGCTGCTCCGGGTGGGAATTCGACGGAGCCAGCAACCGCTTCTCTTGTGACAACCACGACATCCCGAACCCCTTTGAAAGAAGCTTTGAACTCTTTCAAGGCAGCGGCGAATTCGACTTCCGACGCCACAACAACCGCTGCCGATTTTCCGGTAGCATCTACCTTGGTCGCCTTAAAAGTAAAACCATCATCGATTATGACTAGGTAGCTATTCAATTTTAACTCTTTCCTTTGCTAGGGCTGCGGCTGCACTGTTGAGGATAGATTTATTTGCAGGACATTTGTCTGACCGGGCAGAATATTGATATGTTTTGCCCGAATTAAAACATTGTTTGCATCAGTTGGATCAAAAAGAATCTGTATATTTGCAAAGTCACGATTGTTCGTCATCGCTGTCGTGGCTGCGGCCGCATCGAGTTTGATTGTGTTGTCACTTGCAACATATTCAAGTGGATCAGAATCATACTCTCCAACTCCAACGCCTCCATCGCGAAACTTAGTGTTAAGTTCACTTATTTTCGTAGACAATGGTAAGAGGTCGTACGCATCATTGATGTAGGTTACAGAATTGCTTAGATCATCAGGGTCAGGCAATGTCACCTGCAATTTGTATTTGATTAATCTTGAATCGGGAGCAAACAATAAGCGTTGAATTTCTGGCTGCGTAGAATTTTCATCTCCCGCCTGAACTTCATCCGCTAATGCCAAAGGGGTAGTCCGGGAATTACTTTCTCTATTTAAAAGCAAAACATGTGTGCCTGCAGGAATTCGTAGCCCGGCCGGAAAAGCAATCCGAGAAAAACCATTGCTTGGGGAAGAACCAAAATTCAAGCTGGGAATACTTCTCCACTTATTAATCTTGGCGTTATAGACAAGCAGCAATGCTCTTAAGTCCGAACAATCACGCTCAACCTCAAAGACATCATTCTGCAGTTCAACATGAACATCTGTACTGTCAACCGACCAATCATCCGCATGAATCGTGGCAAGAACTAAGTCCTCGTCATAATCGGTACCACCTTGCTCACCATTCTTTCCATAACTGGAGATAATTAAGGATGTTTCGACGTTATCTGGAAAAGCCCACTCCCAACCATGTGTCAACTCATCATCACCAAACGCATTCGAAGCAGGAATAGTATAGCTTTCTCGTTTGGTGTAGCTATTCGCAGGAGATACATTTCCCCAACCATCATCAAATCGAGGTTTCCCTAAACCTTCATAAATATTTTTGCCCGGTTTTAAGGAAAGATACCCGCCCATATAAAAATTACGAGGCGTACCCTCATTTGTTTGCAATGCTAGTCCGCGGTAACCTTTCCTAAGATTTAGCGAAGTGCTGACAGGAGAAGGAAAACCGAGGAGAAGAGCGAACTCATCGCCACTACCATTTTCGTAATAATCAACACCTGGGGTCGGATCAAATCGTGGCGCGATACTTTGATTTTCTGGAAAGACGTCATCAGGGTCTCCATCTTTCACCCCGAAGGCTAATTCCGTCATGTTATCGGGCAAGTCACCCATATCAGCAACGAATCCAGAAACAACTTCCTGCCCATCAACACGGTCAATAATTGCTTTTTTTAACCCTACTGCCTGATTATTAGCACGCTCATATCGATACTGATCCTGACTGGAATCCATCGTATTAGTCAAAGAGACCGCACTAAAAGCCAGCACCGACATGATGAAAACCACCAGTAGTAATTCCAGCAAGGTAAACCCGCTTGTTTTGCTAATACCGTATTGAAACTTTGGACTTCGGTACATTCGTAAAATTCTATTCGACTAAATAAACAAGTTGATCATCGGACGAAGCGTTACCACCCTGGTAGGCACGGTCAGCTCCCATCCCGACGATCCAAACAGCTGAATCGGTTGGAAAATACATGTAGGGTCTTCCAAAATTTGGAAAAGCGGTTCCATGTAAACTCGTAACAACGTCCTTCTCACCAAATTTCCGTACTGGAAAATTATCCGTTTCACCTATGAATGGATCACAAAGCAAGACTAAATCCGTCACTAGCGGGGTCCCCTCACCATTCCAACTGGAATTTGACCAGCTATTCGGTGTATGAGCATCTGCCACCGGATCATATTCTTCGGCGTCACCTACGATAAGGCTGACAACTCCATCCTTTATATAGGGGCCTCGCCAGCCACGACCTGTCTGGATACTGAACGATTCCAACGCATGTCCTGTCGATTTCAAAGGGCTGTCACTAAGTACTAATTGATAGAAATTGGCTGGGTGATTGAACCATTTGGTCCGTTCTGCGGAATTTTTATCTGACAAAAATGCTGGCCAGTGATCAGCATTGCCAGGATCAATCTCGCCCCCAGGGACTAGAGCAAACGGACCTTGCTTCGGATAATAGCCAGTATCGCGTCGAAATTGTTTTATCGCTTCGGAAACAGTGCTTACTTCCGCGTTCGAAAGATCTTCAGCGACCTTCGAACGAATACCTGTCATTGAATAAACAATTGCACCACCAACAATCGCCAGAAGAGAAACCACCATTAAAACCTCAAGCAAGGTAAAACCATGGCTTAACCTACAATAAAGTCGGGGGTTATAGCGGTGTCTAAACTGCATGCTAAATCTTACATCCTAAAAAGCAGTAATTGCAATTAAATTGCATTTAAACGGAAGAAAGCGTGCGCCCGACATAAAGCCGAACGCACACTCGCGCCGTATATGCTCTATAAACTACTGACTATGGTTTTTGGCCAGTAGCTTCTGCAAATTCTTCGTCAAGGAAGTCGCCACGTGAGTCGACAACAGCGACTAACTTAGCAGGACTACTTGCTACATCAATCAAAGCAATGTAGTGGCAATATTCGTTCTTTGCTACGTTACCGTAGTAAGGTGCGTGCTGTAGATTAGTAAATACGCCTTCACCGACTAGGTTAGAAGCATTACCCAATCCCATACCAACTAAGATCTGGTTAGCCTGACCACCAACTTTGATAACATCATAACCACCAGCGGTAGTACCATCAGCTTTAGCTGCTCCCCAATACATCAGTTTTGGGGTCGGGGTTGGACTAGCAGCCAAGTTGAGATAATAACCACGACCACGATTTCTTCCAGAACCTGGACGAGGTGCCTCAAATGCATGCTGCGGAATAGAAATTGCTGAAAGAGCACCTACATCAGTAGCATCGCTGCCATCTGCTGCTTTAATGTCGAGGGTAGCTACAGTTTCATCATTACCTTTAAGATCCATAAACCGAAGTTTTGAAATACCAGCAGCTACCAAAGCGTTTATATGGTTAGCAGAAGCTGTCTGCAGGCCAAACTTAGCAGTGAGCTTTGGTGACATAAGATTTCCAGCCATTGCTTCACCCGATACGGCATCTGCACTACTGTCCAATTCAGCGGCCTGATATTGTGGAGAAGTTGGAGTAGCAGCCATTAAGCTCTCCAAATTGTTTGGTAAACCACCTTCTGTTGAATCATATACCAAAAAGGCTTCCGTTATTGCAGCAATCGCGTGAGTAGCAGTACCTTTAGCAGCCTTATCTTCAAGACCACCATAACTGGTGATGATTGCACCACCGACAATTGCTAACATGGCAACTACCATGAGAACTTCAAGCAGCGTAAAACCTGCTTTTCTTAGAGAGCGTTTCATTTTGAAACTCCTATAAAATATAAACATCTATGCTCACGATACCCGCCGAGGTTAATAGTGAGGTCATTCTTATACCTAGCCAAAGGTTTGCCTTTTCGGAGATTTATTCTCACAAACCGATGTCGCTTATTGAAACTAAGTTTCAATAAGAACAATTTAATATCATAATCTGTCATTTGAAATAGGCTAAAAGACTTTTTTATATGAAATCATGCAAAAAATGCCCCTTTTATTGAGACGATGTCTCATTTAATTGGTTCTCTAAGCTGAATCCTGTCATTGTTTCGTGTTAGATTGTGGTGACAAACATCGTTCCTGCAGCTGAATTAACCATTTATTCGCCTTACAAATCATCATTGAGGACTTTCGCATCACGTAACGTAATAGCTCAAAAGATTTCAAACTAAACGGTATTCCCTG
>MDSW01118438.1_pt1 | contig 13476 bp, 4 predicted proteins | sample 811171 | NCBI WGS metagenome assembly MDSW01 (sample SAMN05326641, study PRJNA326480) | marine metagenome | isolation source: seawater | place: Atlantic Ocean: North West | collected 2012 | reverse complement strand
GGGTCCCCCTTTTTTTTTTTTTTTTTTTTTCTCTTCGGCGCCCGGGGTCGTCGTCGCGTCGCTCGTGAGGAGCACTCTTAGCGGATTTCTCCGAGGAGCCATCCGCCGACGATACACCTTCCATTGTTACACACACTCTGAAGCGTCGACGACGAACGTCTCGTCTTTGATAAAGCGCGCCCGGAGCTTATCTTCGCGAGAGGCGAAATTGACGGCGTCCTCGCGCCGCGGTCTCCCCCCCCCCCTCTTCGCGCAGGCGGCGAAAGCGATGGCGCCCCTTCGCGCGGCTCGCGAACGGTGCGTGATCCGCGCGCGACGCGCCCGGCCCGACCCGACCGACCCGACGGCCCGTGGATGAAGACACGCACAAATTCGGATTCCCTCAGAGTATTCGGTGATTGAGAAAAGTTGTGTTTCGACCGACGCGCGCGCGGAGGTCGGGTTCGGGCGGTTTGGGTTTTTTTGGATTTTGGATGTTTTCGTTTGGCGCGCGATTTCGTTCGGACGCGCGATCGTCTTTCCCGAGCGGGGTCCCGATCGGGTCCGCGTGCCGTCGCCGGTGATGAAGCTATGAAGGGCGTTTCTCAGAAACACCATTCGCAGTGCCCGAACTTCAGAGTTTTCCTGCCGGATTCGTCCGGATGCCCAGTCGAGAACTGGTGCAGGCTCATCTTCCTTGGATGTCTGAGGCGACGACGTATTTTTTTCGAAAATCAACCCCGTTCCTCCCCCCCCGGCGCACTCGCGTCGCGGGCGTTTCGAACCCACCCCGCCGTGAGGCTCACCCCCACGGTCTCTCCTTCCGTCACGCGATCCGCAGGCGAACGAGGGGAGCGGCGGCGAGTCGCGCGCCGACGGGTGTAGCAGTAGGACTTGTAGTAGAGCGAGAAAGGTTTACGTTTTGGAAGAACGAGCGTGTCACGATTTCCGCCCGCGCCGGGCTGAGGATGTCGTGGATGACGTCGCGCGTTCTTTCGCGTCGCGCACGCCGCGCCTCCTCCCCCTTCGCACTCGCCCGCGCGCGCACGCCCGCCCTCGCGCTCGATGCTGTCGCACGCCGCGACGGTCTCCGCTCGCGCGCTGCACCGCGTCGGCGTCGGCGACGTCGCGCGGCGCGCGGCCGCGGCGCGCGGCTTCGGCGTCGGCCGTCGCGTCGGCGGTGGACGACGCCTCGGCGGTTCCGGGACGTCGTCGTCGTCCCGGCGCCCGCGCGTCGCCCGGGTCTTCGATCGCCGCGCGTTCCGCGGCGCCGCTCGCGCCGCCGCGGATGAGCCCTCCTCCTCCTCCTCCTCCTCCTCCTCCCCGCTTCCCTTCTCGCCGCTTCCGGACGTCCCCCTCTCCCCGCACGTCTCGCTCGTCTCCGGCGCGTCGCGCGGGATCGGCCTCGAGATGGTCCGGCAGCTCCTCGAGCGCCCCGACGCGTCCATGCGCGGCCGCCCCTCGGCGGCCGGGGGCCACGTCGTGGCGGCGTGCCGCGACCCCTCGAGCGCGACCGCGCTGGCGGAGCTCCGCGGGCGGTACCCGACGCGCCTCAGCGTCGTCCGGATGGACGTCACCGACGTCGCCGCCATCGAAGCCGCGGCGGCGACGGTGGCGGAGGCGCACGGCCGCGTCGACGCCCTCGTCCAAACCGCGGCGGTGTTGCACGTCGCCGGCGAGATGGCGCCGGAGACGAGCATCGCGCGCCTGGACGAGCGGAGCGCGATCGCGGCGTTCCGAACCAACGCCCTCGGCCCGACGCTCGTGGTGAAGCACTTCGCGAATTTGTTGCACGAGGCGACCGCGAGGGCGCGCGCGGAGGCAAAGGAGGCGGCGGCAGAGAAGGAGTCGGATTCGGATTCGGACGCGGGTTACGCTCGAGCTCACGCGCCCGCGGCGGTGGTTGCGAACCTCTCCGCGCGCGTGAGCTCCGTGGGGGATAACCGCCTCGGCGGGTGGCACTCGTACCGCGCCTCCAAGTCGGCGCTGAACCAGCTCACGAAGAACTGCGCGATCGAGTTCGCGCGGAAGAAGCACCCGGTGACGTTTTTGTTGCTTCACCCGGGGACGGTGGCGACGGATCTCTCCGCGCCGTTCCGGAGAAACGTCCCGGAGGGGAAACTCTTCGCCCCTGAGTTCGCCGCGGAGAGACTCCTGGGAATCGTCGGCGAGAAGACCCAGGAGGACACGGGGAAGTTCTTCGCGTGGGACGGAGAGGAAGTGCAGTGGTAAATAATGCTTCGTATTCGCGCCTAGTACTCCCTTCGAGCCCCTACTAGACTAATTAATACCTTCTTCGCTCGTACCGCTCGTCCTTCACCACCGCCACCGGTCGCCTGGCGGCTTCCGTCTCGTCCGCGCGCGCGTTCGCCTCGCGCGCCTCCGCGTTCCGCGCCTCCACCCACCGCCGCACCCCCTCCTCGAGCGCCGGGTGGACGTCGGACACCGTCCCGTCCCACTCGATCCACCGCGCGCCGTCCAGCGTCCACCCGTCCGGCGGCGGCTGGTCGCGCGCGAACCGTTCCGCCTCGGCGCGGTCCCTCGGGCGCAACGTCGACGCGCGCGCGTTTTCGTCAACTCTGCTCGGAGCCCTCACCGCGCAAGACCGAACCAGCGCCGCGAGGTCGACGCGGTCGAGCGCCGCCGAGCCGACCGCGCGAAGAATGACGCGGCGGCCGCAAAACTCCTCGGGGTGTATACGTCCTCCCGCCGAGGCCGAGGCGGGGTTTATATGTCCTCCCGCCTCGGCGGCGTCGAGGCGGGAGTCAAACGGCGCCGCGGACGACGCGTTCAGTCGGAGCGTGAACGACGCCGGGAGACACTCCGCGGACGACGACGACGACGTCTCGAGAGGAGCCGTAGTCTCATCGGCGGCGGCGCGTCTCGAGATGCCTCCGCCGTTCGTCGCGCGCCGCTCGGAATACCAAACCCGGAGCTCGAGGGTCGCGACGGCGGGTCCCGCGGCGTCGTCGCCGTCGCGCTCGAGGAACCGGCTCGCCTCGCGCTCGGGCGCGAGGGCGGCGCGCGGCGGCGGCCGGCGGCCGGCGCGGAACGAGCGCCGCGCCGACGCGATCAGCGCGGCGACGTCCAAGTCGCCCGTCGCCTCCACGACCCGCTCGCGTGAATCCATCCGCGAGCCGTCGTCGCGCCCGTCGTTTTCGTCCGACCCGTCCGACTTTTTTTCCGACGCCGCCGAACAAGCGTCGTCCGAAGCGTAGTCGTCCAAAGCGGCGTCGTCCTCCGAAGCGTCGTCCGAGCGGTCGAACGGTCTCGCCGCCCTCGTCGGGTCGCGAAGGAGCCTCGCCTTTCCGACGACCACGTCGACGCCGCTCGGCGCCGCCGCGCGAAGCCACGCGTCGGCGTCGGCGGCGACGGCGGCCCTCTCGGGCTCCGAACGGCGGATTCGAGCGACGGATTCCAACGGATTCGCGTCGGCGTCGGTATCGGCGAAAGTCGCGAACGACGCGGCGGGAACCACCGCCGCTTCACCGTCGTTTTCAAAGTCGTCTTCTTCGCCCTCGGGGTCCCACCCGGTCTCCGCGCGCGCCGAGACGACGGCCCCCACGCCCGCGCCGACGCACGCGAGCGCGTCGAAGCACGGGCGACGCTCGCCCTCCGCGAAGACGCACTCGGGCGAGACGCACGCGGTGATCCCCGCGAGGCGAAACCGAAAAGAAGAACCGTCGCACCCGGGCTTCTTCGCCGTCCTCGCGAGGGAACCCGTGGCGTCCTCCGAAGCGGCGTCCTCCGAAGTGAACACACCCTCCGAAAACTCCCTCGTCTCCTCCGCGCGGCGGAGGCGCGCGTTCGCGACGCGAACGGCTCGCGTCGCCGCGACGCGCGTCGCCTCCGCCGAGGCCAACGAGCGCGTCAGGAGCAACGCCCGCGCGGGCGGCGGCGGCGGCGGCGCGCGCCTCTCGACGCTCCTCTCGGACTCGGACTCGGCTCCCGCTCGGACTCGATCGGACGCACACACCTCGCTCGCGTGCGAACCGCGCCCGCGCGCCGCTCGTATCCTCGCCGCCGCGGTCACCATCGCGTCGGCGAGCGCGTCGGCGTCGCACCCGTCGACGACGCGGCGGGTCCTCGCGACGAACCACGTCGCCGCGTCGGCGGCGCCGCGGCGAATCGCGCGCGCGACGTCCTCCTGGCACGACCCGGGCGGGCCGACGAGGAGCGTCACGGGGACGACGGTGGCCGTCGTCGCGGCGCTTTCCGTACTACTCTTTTGAGTACTCTTCGCGGCGACTCGGGGGTCCCCGGGTTCGACCGCGTCGTTCGTCGACTTCGGCGTTTTTTTCTTCTTCGCTTTTTCGGACGCTTTTTCGCGCGCGAACACGCCGCTCGTCGCGTCGGCGGCGAATCGCGCCGCGGCGTCGACGCGGGCGTCGGCGGCGAGCGTCCGGTACGCCTCCGTCGGCGACACGTCGGGGCGCGCGCCGGGAACGGCGGCGGCGAGCGATCCTCTCTGGAGCGCCGCGTTGTGCGAGGCGGCGCGTAGGGCGCGCGCCGTCGCCGCCGCGGGCGTCGCGGGGACGGAGGGGGACTCCCTCGCGTCCGCCTCGCGGATCATCGTCCCCGCCCCTCCTCCTCCCGGTTCCTCCTCCTCCTCGCTCGCGCGCGGGGGTTTCCTCCACCTCGGCGCGACGCTTCGGAAGAACGCGCGTCTCTGCGCCTTCGTCGCGGGCGCGAGGGAGAAGCGCCAGGCGCCGTCGAGCGCGTCCGCCGGGGACGCGACGGACCCGACGGCGGGGGAACGAAGCCGGCGCCCGGGGGTTTCCTCCTCGTCCTCCTCCCGCGCCGGGAGGGTTGTTTCGACTCTGACGCGAAACGACGCCGCGAGCGACGCGTCGGGGTGCGAGAGGGACGGGTCGCCGGGGGACGGGTCGCCGCTGTTCGCCTCGAGCGGCGCGACGGAGACGCTCTCGACGTTCGCGCCGACGACGAGCGCCGCCGGCGCGGCGTGGCGCGAGCAAAAAGCGACGCCGTTCTCAAACACCCAGAGCTCGCCGCGGACGAAGCCGTCCACGCCCGCGCCGCCGTGCACGTCGCCCCGCGCCTCGCGAGAGCGCGTCTCGAGAGCATCCTCCTCCTCCGCCTCCTCCTCCTCCTCCTCCTCCTCCGCGCCCCGTTCCGATTCGCGCGTTCGAGCGGGGAAGACGTCCCGGAACGCGAGCGCGGGCACGGGCGCGCGCATCAGAAGCCGCGGGCCGAGCGTCAGCGGGGGCGGGAGGACGAACCCGTCGGGGTTCCGCGCGGAGAAGGCGTCGCCGTACGCGTCGTCCGAATCGTCGCCCGAATCGTCGCCCGAATCGCCGCGTCGAGGGGCGGATTCAAAGCGGTTTTCGCGCGTCGCGAGGGTCGCGAACCCGACGACGGGGGGGTCTTCTGGGTCCTCCGACTCCGCGAGGAGCTCGTCGTCCAGAAACGCCGCCGCGTCGGAAAACGCATCCGCCGAAAACGCCGCCTCTCCCCGCGGGGCGTCGTTTTCCTTCTCCCCGACCCCGACGACAGGGTCATCGCGAGGAGAAACAGTCGGAACAGTCGGAACAGTCGGCGTCGCGGTCGCGAGAGGGTCCCCGTCGCTCGAGAAACCAGCCCCCGACGACGAACGCGTATCTTTATCCCGGCGCGCCTCCGCTCGTCCGCCCTTCGCGGTAAACTCCCTCGTCCACCGCGCCGCGTCGCGCGCCGCCTTCGCGACGCACCGCGTCGCCGCGTCGATCGCCGCGCTCTCCCCGCCCTCCGCGGGCCACGCCGCGAACAGAGGAATCGCGTCGGTGAGCACGAGAAACGGCGGCGAGTGAGGCGAGCGAGGCGAGTGAGGCGAGCTAGCCTCGTCCGACTTTGACCGCTCGCCCGAGGCGCCGGGACCCGCGGGAACGAACGCGTCACCGTACGTGACGACGCGCCCGGACGCTCCAGACGCTCCGTCGTCGCGAACCTCGACGCGGACGACGCCGACGCCGCGCCCGCCCGCCGCGTCGGCGCGCGTCCACGCGCGGACCCCTCCCTCCGGGGTGACGGCGTGGACGTCGACCCGAAACGCGTCGCGACCCGAAACGTCCGCGCGCTCGAAACCCGCGTCGCGCGCGGTTCGCGCAAACGCGAGCCGAGCGACGCGGTCGAAGAAGGCTTCCGAAGCCTCTTCGGCGGATTCCTCCTCGGATTCCTTCCTCTCTTCGGAGAGAGAACACGCGGCGCGCATCGCCGCGCGCCCCGCCGCCACCGCGCCGGCGTACAGCGCCGAGAGGCGCGCCGCGTCCCCCCCGCGGGCGTCCCCGGCTTCGTCCGCCGCTTCGCCGTCCCCCGCATCGCCGCCCCGGCGCGGGCGCCTCCCGACTCGGAACCCGGCGGCTTTCGCGGCTTCGTCGGCGGCGTTGCAGAGCAGGTACGTCCGCGCGCACCGAATCTCGGGCGCCTTGGGGTGCGCCCCCTCGAGCGTGAAGTGCGTCCGCCGCGTGGGGTCTGCTTCGTGCGCGTGGAAGGTCAGTTTCGGCCGCCTCGCCGCCTCCTCCTCGGGCGTCCTGAGGGGTCCGTGCGGCAAGGATCTCAGCGCGCCGAATTCGAAAAAATCCGCGAGCGGCGCGAGCGCGCCCTCCGCGTCGAGCCTCGCCCTGTGCGTCGCGCTCGTGCGCTCGAAGTGTTCGAGGACGTCCCTCCAGTGTTGTTCGAACGCGGGGAGGGCGTCACGAAGGACACGCGCGAGGCTCGCGCGGTCGGCGCGGAAGTAGCACCGTTCGCGCAGCGCCGACCACGCGTCGACGACGGCGCGCGTCATCGTGAAGAAGCCGTCGCGGCCGACCCCGTCGAGGCCGTACGCCTGCACGAGGGGCCACTTCTCCAGCTCCATCCCGGGCGGGTCGCGCCGACGCAAGGGCGGGGCTTTGCCGTCGGCGGCGGAGGCGAGGTAGCGCTCCGGGCGCGTGAATTTGGATCGCGCCGGGGGCGTGCACGGGACGCCGACGACCTCGGCGCCGGCGACGAAATCCACGAACGATTCGAGCTTGAACGCCTCCCGAAGGTCCTCCTCCGGGTCGCCGTCCGACGACTCGTCCTCCGCCGCCGCGCGTTCATCGTCCGCCCCGTCGTCCGAAAACTCGTCCGACGGCGCCTCGGCGGCGACCCGGCGGCGGCGGCGCGCCTCCTCGCTCTCCGAACGCAGCAGATCCTCGTCTCGTCTCGGGGGGAGGCATCGAACGGTCACGCGCGGCCACCGCGCGACGACGCGCCTGAGCTCGGCGTACGCGTCGGGCGCGACGTGGATCGCGCACCGGTCCGGGCGCACGAACACCACCGCGTCCTCCAGCCACGGCGCGGCGAGTCTCTGCCGCTCGAGCAGGTCGTGCCCGCTCACGCCCGCGAGCAGGTAGTTGAGCGCGTGCACGGAGCCGAGGTTCTCCCTCCCGTCGCGACCGCCGACGAAGAGGAGGCCGTCGACGCCGAGCGAGGCGCACGTCGCCTGGACGCGACGGAGGCGACACAGCGCGTCGTCCGCGTCGAACGCGACGGGGAGGGAGGACGCGACCGCCATGGGCCGCGACGAGGGGGGCGAGTCCGCGGTCCAGGCGCGGAGGAGTCTGAGGGTGCGGACGCGATCGTCACCGCGTTGACTCCGACGAGCACCTCGTCGTCGTTTTTCAAACGCGACGATTCGGGTCTGACGCGCGCCGACTCAATCTGCGGGGTGTCATCAGTCGTGTCAACAACGACGCGTCTCCTCGGTCGCGACGAGCTCCCCCCTCGCGCCTCCGCACACCGCGGCGGCGCGGCGGTCGCGGCGGGGCCCCCGCGCGACCCCGGTCGACCCCCGGGCGTCGCCGCGTTCGCGCTCGTCGCGCGTCCCCTCGCGGTCGCGCCCGTTCGCGGGACCCATCCCGTGGTCTTCCTCCCGGCGGCCCGTCGCGCGACGCGATGCGCGCCCACCCCCCGCCCCGTCGTCCCTCGCGCCGGCGAACGCGCCCGCTCCTCCTCCTCCTCGCGGTCGCGCTCGCGTGCCTCCTCCCCTCCCCCGCGACCGGGTCGTCCCCGCCGCCCCTCGGCCGCGTCTCCTCCTTCGACGCGGGCGCGTTCGCGCGCGCCGCGGCGCGAGGCGGCCGCGGCACGCCCCCGCCCGCGCCCTCCTCCCTCTCCCCCCCCGCGGCGCACGTCTCCGGCGGCGCGCGGGTGACGATCCGCGGCGTCGGCTTCGTCCGCGGCCCCGGCCTCGCGGTGCGCTTCACCGCCGAGCCCGACGTCACCCTCGACGTCCCCGCGACGTTCGTGAGCGCCTCGGAGGTTCGGTGCGTGGCCCCGCGAGCGCCGCGCGCGCTCGTCGCGCACGTCGCCGTCACCAACGGCGACGGCGTCTGGAGCGCGAGCCCGCTCAACTTCGTCCGCGGCGCCGGCGCGCCCCTGCGATTCGCGTTCGACGACTCGGACCCGGGGTGCCCGGGGTGCCGAGGCGTGGGACCGCAGGCCTCGGCGCCCCTCCGGGAACGCGTCCGCGAGGTGTGGGCCGCGGAACCCGCCGGGGGGCCGAGCGCCGGGGGCACGATGTTCGTCGTCCGCGCCGTCGGGTACGCCGGAATCATCGCGACGAAAAATACCGACGGCGTCGCGACGGAAGACGAACCCGAACCCGTCGCGTTCCGGGGCGCCTCGCGCCCGCGCGGCGGGCCGCGGACCGGCGGGCGCGCGGACCCGGACGCGGGCGCGACGAAACCCCACGGGACGTTTTATCCCTCCGAGTCGCTCGCGTGTCGGATGGAGTGCCCCCTCGCGTTCGCGTCGGCGGAGGCGATGTATGCGGCGCCGCCTCGGGAGCGCTTCGCCACCTCCGACGCGTCCGCACGATTCCTCACCCTGGGCCCCGGGTCCGTTTTAGCGCGGGCTCTGCACGCGCAGGCGAGGCACCACGCGGGGCTCCGGCGCGCGGAGGAGGGGAAGTCGGACGCGTTTTCGTCGAGTGGTTTTTTCAGGCGCGTGGACGTCTCGGCGCGGTGGATCGACTACGACGCGGTAGAGTGCGTCTCGCCGCCGAAACCCACCGTCGACGCCGAGTTCGCGGCGCGCTTTAACGTCGCCGGCGTCGCCGACGACTGTCGCGTCGCCGTCACGAACGACGGCGTTCACTTCGACGACGCCTTTTACGGAGACTATAGCTCCGACGGGTCTTCTTCGGACGCGAGCGCGCGCGCTTTGGCCAACGCGGCGCGCGTCGCGTTCTCGTACTCCGACGCCGCGCCCGCGATTTTTTCCTTAGAAACGACCCATCGGAACCCCGCGCTCGAGCGCCGCCTCGGCGTGACCGCGCGCGGGCCGTTCGACGGCGGCGCGGTCGTCACGGTCCGCGGGGCGAACTTCGCCGTCGGGTCAAGGTCGGCGCTGTGTCGCTTCGGTACTAACGCGACCGTCGACGATGACCAAAATAAATCCCCCGCCGCCGACGTCGCAGCGTGGGTCGTCCCCGCGCTTATCGTCGACGAAGGGACGGCGACGTGCGTCTCCCCGAAACGAACGCCGCGCGCGTTCGACCGGTCCTCCGGTCGAACCGTCCCGGTTCCGGGCGACGGTTCGTCGTACGACCCCCCCGCGTACCGACCCGAATCGGATCTCGGGTCTCTTTGGCCGTGCTTCGTCGAGCCGGTGGCGATGTCCAACGACGGCGGCGCGACGTGGTCCCCCGCGTCGGACTCGGCTCGGTTTCTGTACTGCGACGTGTACGTCGAACCCGGCGGGTTCGGATTCGAAACCATCGGCTTCGGGTCGCGCCCTTTCGAAGGAGGCGGCGATCGCGCGGGGACGCCGGACGCGCCGTTCGCGAGCGTGCAGTCCGCGCTGGACGCGGCGCTGAGGGCGCCGACGCGAAGGGAGGACGCGGAACCCGACCGCGGGGCGTCGGTCTTTTCCAAAAGCGCGGAGGAGGAGGCGACGCGTTCGGGTTCGGGTTCGGGGGGGGCGTATTATTCCGCCGTCGGGCGAAGTTCTCGCGACGTCGCGCGAGGCGCGTCTGGGTTTAAGCGAACCGTCGGGGGGCGCGAGGTGTCGCGTATCCACCCGGGGACGTACGCCACGGGGTTCCTGGAGTCGCTGGGCGCGTGGGCGAACGTGGACGTCGTTCGGCTCGCGGCGGGCGCCGTCTTCGGCGGCGAGGACGACGTCGAGCTCGCGGCGGAGGGGCGCGCGGCGAAGATCGTCGGGTCCTCCGGGGGCGGATCTTCTGTTGGCGCCGGCGCGGCGAACGCGCGGATCGACTGTCGCGATCCCGAACGACGGGGGTTCCCTCCCAGGGCGCTCTTCGCGGACGCCAGGCGCGCGATCGGGGAGTGGAGGGTGGGACCGGAGGCGCGCCGCGGAGGCGGCGGCGGCGGCGGCGCGCGAGGGGTCGACGCCTCGGCGGCGGAGGCGGCGGCGTCCGCTCCGTCGGGCCTCTTCTTCGAGGGCGTGGATTTCGTCGGGTGCGACGCGGCGGCGGGCGCGCGCGAGGCGGTCCCGGACCGGTGCGACGGGTGGGCGGACCGCCGCGACGCCGAGTCCAGGGCGCCGTTCGGGGGGGGGGGTGGAGGAGGAGGCGCGCGTTCGTCGGGGGGAGGGGGTTGCCGCGGGGACGCGCACTTCGTCGCGGGCGGGTCGCCAGGGTTCGCCGCCGCCGAAAAAGCCGACGCGGGCGCCGATTGGGCGCCGTTCGATTACGACGACGAGCTGGGCGGGTGGGCGCCGGAGGACGGGTGGTACGACGACGCGGGATGAACGAGAAAAACCGGAGGACGTGCGACGACGCGGGATGCGCTCGAACCGGAGGACGCGCGATGACGCGGGATGCACTCAAACCGTCGCCCCGCGCGTCACGTCTCTTCGCCGTCGCCTCCCGCGTCCTCCCCCCGCTCCCCGCTCGTCGTCTCCGCTCGCAGGCGGTCCTCCTGTGCCTTTTTCCTCCCGACGGCGCGTTCCAGTTGGTCGCTCTGCGCTCTCGCGCGGTCTAGCTGCGCCCTGACCGCGGCGAGTTGTTCGACCATGGTCTCCTGGAGCATCTTCTTCGAGCGCGCCAACGCGTCGTTGGCCTTTCGCGTCGCCCTCTCGCTCTCCTCGGCGCGCTCCGTCCTCGCCATCGCGCTCGCGCACTTGGCCATCGTCTCCTGCAGCGCGACGCGCGTCTCGTCCCGCGTCGCGATGCACTTGGACAGCTCCTCCAGCGCGCCCCTGAGTTTCGTCTTGAGCTCGCCCTCGCTCGCGCGCGTCGCGTCCTGCGACGCGCGAATCGTCGCCTCGAGCGTCGCCACCTGCGCCTTGAGGTTCTCCGTCGCCGCCGTCTGCGCGTCCAGGCGACTCTGCGCCGACGTCGCCGCGTCCTGGAGCCGCGCGTTCACCACCGCGAACGCCTCGATCTGCGCCGTCAGGTTCGCCGCCTCCTCCTCCAGGGCCCTCGCGTGCGCCTTCGTCCGCGCGAGCTCTGCCTCGAGCGCGTCTTTCGCTCGCCCGTCAACCTCCCGCCCGCGTCTATTCGCGTCCTCGTCGCTCTCGGCGCGTCCCCTCGCCGCTTTCAGCGCCGCCTCGAGCTCGGCGACGCGACGCGCCTCCTCCTCCAGCGCCTTCGCGGTCTCGGCGTTCTTATCCCCGGCCTCCCGCTCCGTCGCCTCGATCGCGAGCTCCATCTCCTCCCGGATCGTCTCCAGGTCCGAGCTCCTCGCGATCTCGGATTCCTCCAGCGCCTTTCTTAACGCGTCGCCCCTCCGGCGCTCGCGCGCGAGCTCGGCGCCGAGCGCCTCCGCGTCCGCGGTCGCCTCCTCGGCGAGCGCCGCCGACCGCGCCGCCTCCGCCTGCGCCTGGGTGACCGCCTTGGAGGCGTCCTCCCTGGCCTTGATCGCGCGCGCGTCCGCGTCGCAGCTCGAGGCGTGCGCGTCGGCGAGATCGTCGAGCGCCGTCTTTCGCGACGCCTCGAGGCTCTCGACGCGCTCGTTCAGGCGGAGGATCGCGTCGCGCTCGCGCCGAAGCGCCTCGGACTTCTCCGCGAGCTGCACCGCGAGGCTGACCGCCTCCTCGCGGCCCTTGGCGACGGCGTAGAGCAGCCTGGAGGGGACGTCCTCGCCCCCCTCCGCGCTCAGCTCCTTCGCGCGGAGGTTCAGCGCGTGCGACAGCGAGGCTTTGTCCCTGACGGCGGCGTCGCGATCCGCCAAAGCCGCCGCCCTGGCGACATTCGCCGCGTCGAGCTCGTCGCGGAGCTTCGCCACGCGCGCGCGGAGCTTCGCGCACCGCTCCGCGTCGTCCGGCCCGCCCGCGGTCATCTTGCGCTCGAGGCGGCGGATGTACGCGCGGTCGCCGGAGACGGAGGCCTGCAGCGCGTCGCGCTCGGCGGTGACGCGCTCCACCTCGCGTCGCAGGAAATTCGTCTCCCGATGCTTCGCCTCGAGCGAACTCTGCGCCTTGCGCCGCTCCGCCTTGACCGCCTGGAGCTGCGCGTCCGCGACGCGCGCGTGCTTGCTCGCGAAGTTGGTCTCCTTGCGGAGCTCGAGAATCTCCCGGCGCGCGGTCGGAGGGTCGCCGTCCGTCAGCGAGACGCGCGAGATGTTGAGCCCGGGGGAACCCGGGCCCATGGCGCTCGGGGAGGGGCCCGTCGCCGAGGGGTCCGCGTCCGTCGCCGCGGAGGGGGGGAGCATGGAGCACGGAGCGAACGGAGGAGGGCCTCGAGAACGCGCCGCGCGACGCGACGGCCCCCGAGCGCGACCGCGAAGACCGCGAGGGACCCGCGCGCGCGGGCGAGTGCGCGGAGGAGCCGCGACCGAACGGTCCCCGGGGCGATGCCGCAGAGGAGAAAAGTCCACGAGGAGACGAGTCCGCGAGGGGGGGAAGAGAGGAGCGGCAGCAACGTTTATTGGAACGGCCGAATCGTCCCAGTGGGGGCGCTGTCGTACCAATAAAGTTCATCGCTCGGCAGCGCCGTTTCGATCGGGGGAAAAGGAAAATCTCGCGCGCGATCCGTCGTCGGCGCGATCGGGGATTCCGAGATCGGCCGCGGCGATCCGTGAAAAAAACGGTGACTGGACGAACTGTGTGCCCGTTGATCGGCCTCGCCAGCCGAATCTGACCAGGAGGCCGCGCGAAGATCGAGCGCTGACGTGGTGCCTGCTGCGGACGACCGGGGGTGATGACACAGACAACAAAGTGCTTCCGCGGGCGCGTCTCGGGCGCGCGCCGGTCGGACGCGCGCGAAGCCACACGGTCGGGTCGCGACCTCGGGGCCTCGCGCGGGGCCTCACGCACGGGACCGCGGGCTCGCCCGCGATGTCGCTCATGGGCGTCGGGCGTCGGGCGGACGGGTGCGCGCCCGGACCTCTCGCGCCGAGGATGCGCGCGCCATCGCGAGCGCCTTTTTCGCCACCGGGAGCATCCTCGCTTTCTCGGCCCGCATCCTTCTCTCCCCCGACGCGCTCGATCCCCGAGCTCCCCGCACCCCTCTCGAATCCGCCCCTCACCCCCCCCCCCCCCCCCCCCCCCCCCCCCCCCCCCCCCCCCCCCCCC
>MDSW01074542.1_pt1 | contig 13476 bp, 8 predicted proteins | sample 811171 | NCBI WGS metagenome assembly MDSW01 (sample SAMN05326641, study PRJNA326480) | marine metagenome | isolation source: seawater | place: Atlantic Ocean: North West | collected 2012 | reverse complement strand
CAAGGGCACTCATATACTTAGACTGTTTATCAGGAATGAAACGCCAAACAGACTCACGTTGTACCGTACAATCGCGACCAGTTTGTTTAACGATTCGAGAAAAATCTTTGAGTGTAGCGAATTGTGTGACCTTCTGCATCACCTTGCGAGTGGAGAGATCTTTTACTGCGACTTCTGTAATTTTGCCAGACATAATAAGAATCCTTGTAGGGACTGTAGTGTGTGTCATCGTGGGGAACCCCCGTCAGACAAATGTAGTATGGCAAAGATTATCGAGATTGTCAAGCGTTTTTTCGATAAGAGATTCTGATGAGTGGTTCATTGACAGAGCGACCCATACACCAGTATGATGACTCTGCTAAGGTTCAATCATCATCCTCTGCTTCTTTAGAGTCCTTATCTAATACTTGCAGCATTTCCAATGCTCCTTGCAATTTTAGAAATTCTTCTCTCTTCATCTCAAACCCCTTTTGCATTTCTTGAAGTTCTGCTCTGAGATTTTCGGAACGTTCTGTAAGTTCTTTTGCGTAGTCTGTCATAATAAATTTGACTGTTTTTAGTATTTATTGCTATAAATAAAGTTATAATAGGTCAAGATAGGTATGTCTAATTATATCGACGAAGGAGTTTACAGTGAAGAAGCAGAACTTCTAGACGATCCTAATGAAGCACCAGCATTTCCGATTACATATTATACTCACCTGTCCGAAAGACATGTATATAAACAACTTTCTGGTGCTGGTGAGTTCTATGCTTATGTGTGGTTTCAACCAGATCAACATGATGAGTCAAGAGATAATGGCGAATATAATATTATAATTAGAGGAACTACATTCCAACACCATCCTGGTACAGAAGATAGAATTATTGAGAAGTTCGTTTCACATTCCAACACTGTTGTTTTTGTGGACTGTATGTTTAGAGATACTGGTGTTGCATTTAAGTCCAACAGAGATTTAAGAGATTGTGCTAAATGGATCTCTACAATTGGTGGACGTTTTAATGGAGATACAAGTAAAATTTATATTGTAAATGCAGACGAAAATACTTTACATCATGTCAATATTAATGAATCAACACTCGCTCTATCTGTTGACAGTAAAACCGAATCATTAGTCCTTACCTATCCAAGGACTGCAATGATGGATGGTCAACAATTAGAAGATCTTCCAGAAGATATAAAATCATCACTTACAAGTTCAGAGGGCATAGCAGACTATGACATTGGTGGAGGTACAATTTCACACGCATACAACACTAATTTTAATAGCGGACCGATGCGTTTTAGTCAACTCCAACAAAAGTTTGGTGGATCACAAATTAAAGCATCACAATATACTAGGACTAGGCAGATTGTTCCTATTACTCAAAATAATAATGTGCCTCTTCCAAATGCAACTTGGAAATTTTCTAACCTCCGTGGTTCTGTCAATGGAGTTGTAAGTTCATGTAATGGTAACTTTGCCCACTTGAAAGCAAGATGGCAAGTTATTAACAATGAATTGATCTGGACATCCAGTAATTTTGATAAGAAAATTACGGTAACTGGTCATTGTGGTTCATTGAGTAATAGTCAACCTGCATTTAGGTGGAATGCTTCGGGACAAGGAGAACAAAAATTCCGAGTTAATGGAAAAGTATATGGTTTCTCAGGAAATGGTGGAAATGGAGGCGGTGGCGGTGGTTCTGGGGGAGCTGGTGGCAATGCAGGATATGCTATGCACGTTGCTTCTTCGATAGAAGTGTTTAGCAGTGAATGGTCGAATAACGTTAAAGGCGGTGGCGGCGGTGGCGGTGGCGGCGGCAATGGTGGCAAAGGAGGAGGCGGAGGCAACTCTGGCGTTAAGAGATGTTCAGGTTGGTTCTGTAATGGATCTAAAACTAAGTGCCGCAAAGATGGTGGTAGCGGCGGCAATGGTGGTAACGGTGGCCATGGAGGCAGAGGTAAGGGTTATGTATGGAATGGCAACGCATGGAATGTTGCTGGACTAAACTGGGACAAAACAAATGGTCAAGGCGGTCAAGGCGGATCCGACCGTGCTGGAGGTAAAGGCGGCAATGGTGGTGCTGGCGGACAAGGAGGACAGTGGGGTTATAACGGAGACGGCGGCGCGTCAGGAGGGAAGGGTGAACGAGGCGGCGGCGATGAACATGATTGCGGTTATCGCGGCGATAGATCTGGTAAAGGCGGTCAAGGCGGCGGTCCTGGTGGACTTTGCGTTGGAACTTGGACTAGAAGCGGTTCTGGCGCCATATCCTTCCGTTAATTAACGGTAGGTTGGTTGCCTCCCTTAAGTCCACTATATCCATACATGATTTCAGTATTAGTTCCTGATGCTGAAACAGTAAGTATAGTTACACCGTAAATAGTTTCTAATATTTCATCATCTTCCCAGGTGATGATTTCATCTTTAATATTTTCATCTATCCAACGGTAATTGTTACATTTATATAATGTATCAGATACAAAATTTGAGTGTGATGCAGATCTTTGTTGAAATACTTGATAGTTATCCGTAGGTTTTGTACCTGATGGAGCAAGTTTACTATAAGTAGTAGAAATTACAAAAGATGTCTCCTCATATAATCCATTTGGTCCATACTTAATTAGTATTGTAGTTTCATTATCTCCATCATCCGATAAAAAATCTCCTTCGATGAGATCAGAAACTGCAGAACAATTAGTTCTTGATAAAGTGCCTTCTGGCGTTACCTTTTCTATTAATGTAGAGAATGAATTTTCGTTTTCACTCTTTTCTAGTCCAATCTCTACAGTCTGTTTCTTCCTATTAATACGCAAATAGTTTATTGTATAGTCTAGTTCGGTTAAATCATCTACATTCTTTACCGAATCTAGTGCTCTTTTGAGATCTCCAACCGATTGTCTTCCTGTAATCTCAGTAACAAGAGAACATAATGACATGATAGATGGTTCAAATAGGGGAACAGAATCTAAAGAAATATGTTCTTCCTCTGGGCAATTGAGATCATCGGCACTGAAAAAATATCCAATAACATTAAACGAATAGTTCAATAGATTATTTTTGATGACATGACCATCCCATAGTCTATATGTTCCAGTTCCTGATTGAGGTACAAACCAAAATCCATATAAGGTAGTCCCATCAGATTTTTTTGAAAAGTTTGCTCCAGAATCTCTCCTAGTAGATCTTTTATCAGACCAACTATAAGCGAACAGACTCGGGTTTGCTTCAGTAATTTTCTTAACGTTATCAACGTCAGTCGATGTAATTAAGTTTGGATACTTTCCAGATTGTTGTACTCTTTCAAGTCTTTCTAATTCTACCATTTTTAGATTAAACTCCAATCTTGACCTTTTTCGTAACCAAACCAGCAAACTATTGAATAACGTATACCTTTAGTTACTGGTGTCACTTCATGTGGATATAAAAAATTACTTGGATATATGTGAACAGAGTTCGATTTCTTTTCCAAGTCTATTGTTTTCCAGAACCTAAGTTCTCCACCCTCATAATCATCATTTATACCATATGAAACTGTAACTGAACCAGCATCACCGTCAAGATCTGCATGATATGTTATTCTTCCAGTCTCTGGATACTTACATAACCAGTATCCGCTATATTTATTATAAAGATCCACCTCTTCAGGCAAAAAATCATTATAGTCTGAATATATTAGAGGAATAGTCTTTAACATCACCTTATGGCATAAATTCCACAACTCTTCCTCATCACCAGAACGTGATAGACATACATGAGATCTACATGTTTCTGTATTTTTCATATTATAAAATTTATCTGGTTTTGGTCTATCAATCTCGCCAAAATCAAACTCATCACACAAAGTTATAAATCTTTGGTGATCTTTTTCGTTAAGAATATTATTATGTGTATGGATATAATTTTGTAATTTCATTCAGTAAAATATGATTTATCGATAAATCCAGATAAACTAACTCTGGGATTCTCAACGTACCAGTCTATTTTCATTATGGAACTGTGAAAAATATATGCTGGATATAGAATTAATCTATTGAATTTCATAGGTTCATAATGATATTCTTCCCAAGCATCATCCATTAAATCTGAGTCAAAATCTATGTATTCATCCCGAGTATCTCTCATTTTTTCAAATTGCCATTCTTTATACTTCCAATAGTCTGAAGTTCTTTTGAATGACTTATCAACATTTTCTAGATTCATGTCTCCTGCTTCAGAATGTCTATAAAATCCAGTACCACCTTGTTGATCGTCTTCATTCAAATACAAAACAAATGCCATCATTGCTGGATCGACATGAGGTTGAATACATTTTCTTGCACACTTACAACCACCATGAATTACATTGATTTGATAATTCCAAATATGATCTTCTATTTCCTCTTCTGGAATATCAAAGTCTGTATATAAATCAAGTAATTGTGTAACTGCTGAATCAATTTCATAAAATCTATTAGGAACCTGACCAATCCACCCAGGCATTAATGACTTGGAATCGAGAGTATTTAATACAAGAGGAGTGGGTTCAACATATTCTGATATAAACTTATGTGGATCCAATAAAAAATCATCAACAACAATTACAGGATGATTTTTTTCTCCTATCTGTTTGTTATTGATGATTGCATCGGGATTAACTTTAATATTTTCAGGTTCTACATAATTTAACTGCATTATAAAATACCCATTTCTAATATTTATTTGAGTTTTTCAATCTCCTTTCTAAGGGAATCAATCTGACCAGATTGTTCCTTGATTGCCTCAATTAGAAGTGGGACAATTTTTTCATACTGAACAGTAATGTACTTGTTATCAACTGGTGCAGGTTTTACTGCTTCGGGAAGAACTTTTTGAACTTCTTGTGCAGAAACACCGACATAATCAATTTCAGTATTAAATCCAAGTTTACCAGCAGTTTCATTAAAGTTATAAGTGAAACCGTTGAGTGAACAAACTTTATCAAGAGCATTAGTCAGTTGAACTCTATTAGTCTTCAGACGATCATCAGATGAGAACGCAGTAATGTCTTGAGTTACTGAAAGATTGCCACCGTTAAATGACATTCTAGTATCTCTTGCTAATGTTTGATATCCAGTAGTATTAACCATAACTGGATACTGAGTTCCACTAGTACCATTAGAAATGTTAATTGTATTTGCTTTATTTGCAGTACCAGTTGTATTTTGGTTTAGTGTTGGAACCAATGATGCGTCAAGTGTTCCTCCTACAATATCATCAGCACTGATTTCAGGAACTACACTAGAAGGTAGTGTTCCTGATGTGATGTTTGATGCGTTTATGTTAGTGACCTCGGTACCATTACCAATAAAAGTACCCCTGAAATTAGGAGCATAAACTGAACTACTCTGGTAGTAGAAACTACCACTGACTTCTGTCGCAGTCTGTCCAGTATTGTATAGAATACCTTTTCCAAGATCAACATCTACTGCCTTAGTCGCATTAGAGGCAGTTCCTGTTAGATTACCAGTAACGTTACCAGTGATTGTACTACTTACGTTGAGTGTGCCACTAAATGATCCATTACTACCACTTATAGTTCCTCCACTGAAACTATTTGCGGTAATAATATTACCTTTAAAGTTGCCAGAACCATCTCTAGAAACAATACTAGCACCAGTTTGATTGGTAGAAGATGTATTCATTCCATCAAGTAAGTCTGCATTAAAGTTGGTGACTTTAGTTGTAGATACGCACTTGAATGGTGCGTTACCAGTGGCACAAGTAGATTCAAATTGGAATGATTTTACTTTACCATTAGTACCACAATCAATATCCAGTTGAGTGATACCACCAGCAGTATATCCATTCAGATATCTGATCTTAGCATCGGCACCTTGGTCAGCACTACTATTACCAACTTCCAACTTAGGTGTTTTAATAATACCACTGGAAGAAGGTTCCATGGTAAGTTCTTGCGATGTGATATTGTTAATCGTCGCAGAAGAACCACTATCAGTACAAGTAATTGTTGATGTTGCAGTAATTGCCGTACAATTAATATTAAGAGTACTAGCAGTTTTTGGTTTTAATGTAGTTGCTTCAATATCATTAAATATTGCAGTTGGACCTACAATTTGTTGATCAAATTCAATTTCCCTAATTCTTGCAACAGAAGATCCACCCTGACATGTAAGATCTCCAGTCAGAGTTAGATCTGTACCAGAACCAGTAGTATAATTAAGAGTCTTAATAGTGGCACTAGATCCACCATCAGTAACAGTCAGGTTATTTGTTACCTCAAAGTTAGTTGCAATACCAGACTGAATTCTAGGAGAATTGAGGTAGGAGGTTGCAGGAGAGTGGAAGTTGGTAATAACACCAACATTGATGTATGCACTGGTAATAGCAACTCTCGAAACACCTTGATATGTTAAACCACCACCTTGTACTGGTAGTGCTACACTTCCTCCACCAGTATCATCTGGCATACCAGGACCAGTAAGACTTACAATGTTTGCATGACCATTAAGTGTAGATCCTACTCTATTACCAATTGTCAGAACTCCACCAGGTCCAGTAGTTCCAACATTGAAATCAGTAGCAAAACCAGTTTGAACTGTAAGATCTTCAGCAAAGAACTTACCACTACCATTCAGGGGATCTTGTTCTCTTACAGAGATATTACTACAGGTAATGTCACCCTTGATTGAGTTAATACCAGTATAACCAGAAGTAACCTCACCAAGGAAATCAACTTTACAGTTTGACTTGAAAGAAACATAAGTACCAACAACTTCCATGTTGTGTAGTCTAGATGTGCCTCCCTCATGTACTTGAGTGTAGTATCCGTAAGTTTCCCACTTAACACCCTCATCTGAGAATCCACCAGAGAAATTATACGCATAGAAGTTTGCAAGTTGTCTAACAACAATGGAGTCATATGTAACACCAGAGAATGTTTGGTTAGATGCGAATGTAACGATACCAGCAACATATAGGTGATCTAGTTTAGTTACACCATTAACTTCGAGAGTATCTCTCCATTTGAAAGTAGCATCACTAGCACCAATAGATACCTGATCTACAGTGTAGAAGTTTCTATTCTTCTCTCTGGAGATAACACCAAATCTTCTCCAATCACCTTCAGCATAAATGTGTCCAACATATCCACCATTATCTGGAATACCAATGAATGAAAGGTCACCTGCTCTCTTAGCACCTGTTGGAGTCTGAATACCAACGGTAAGCAATTTACCTTGAGGGGCATTACCTCTCAGGAAGAAATTCTTAGTTTCAATACCATCATCCGAACTATTAGCAAGTTTCTCAGTAAAGTTTACTGGACCGTAGAACTGTGATGTTCTATTGTTATTATCACCACCCTCAACAGTAATTGATTCCCTAACAAGTAGTTCATCAAATACACCAGAAACTCTCTTAGTTCCTTCTGCCTCGGCATCATCGCCAGTATATGAGAAGATAGGTGCGCCAACAACTTCTTCTTCACCAGTAATAGACGATAGCCTCTTATATCCAGTATAGAAGTCACCACTGTCATTCATTCCAGTGTATACAACTTTACCACCATCAAGTTCTTTCTTTTGTGCGGCAAGTGTTTCTAAATCTGATAGAACTCTATCCTGTTTTTGTGGCAGAGATGTTGAGTAGTTACCAGATCCATAACCTAGATATTCAAATGTGTGTCCAGACGCACGGAGAATAGATGGTCTACGAAGTTCCATTGGAAGAACTTCAATCTTCTTGATAGTTGATCCAACTGGTGCTGAGGTATTAACTGTACCAAACTGACCACGAAGAACACTATTGATATTATCACTGGAGAAACGCATGATTTCTGAGCCAATGATAATATAATCTCCCTTACTAAATCCTTCTGTCGAAGTAAGAGTAAGTACAGTATCAGTAGAAGTGATTGGAGAAGCAACAGTGGTAGAAATACCAGCATAGAAATAAGATGCTCTACCTGCAAGATTATTTTCGCCAAGACCTAGAGTTTTAGAGTTTGCACTGATACCAGTACCAAATAGTCTAGTATTAATTGTGTCATATGCAGTTATGAAACCAACAGTATGAACACCAACATTGAAGTGAATACTCCTCAGTGGATTATCATTGTCAACATCATCAACGATAAAGACATTATCATCCCAATTACCATTTCCAGTTCCTTGAATAGTAAAACAGTTACCAGCAACCAAAGTATGGTTAGCATCTGTTAGAAGTTTTACAGATCCTTCGTCTCTGTTAATAACATCAATATAAGTTACTCCAACACCAATATTTGCGTGGTGATATGTTGGGAGTCTTCTATCATCTCTGGAGATATAATATGGTCCCAATCCTCTTGACTCGGGGATTTCCACAGAGATTGACTTGGAACTTGGAATGTCTACAATCTTGAATGTTCCATTCAGAATAGGATCTGCAAAACCAGATAGGTGCATACCATCATAGATGTTGTCAAATATACCAGTAACTTCAACAATAGCATTAGTTGAAGGAGATCCTGCTGGGAAAGCAGAGATAGTCATAGTATTACCAATACCATAACCAGTACCACCATCAAGAACCTCTACACTGGTTATAGTACCAGCGGCAGAAATTTGTACTTTAGCTGATGCTTGTTTGCCAGTTAAAGCAACGTTTTCAAGATCTGCAGCATAAATGACAGTTGCAATACCAGAACCATTATTATATCCAGCACCAGGATTGATAATGTTTAGACTCTTAATTTGATTAAATTTATGTTCTGCACCAGTAAACATTGTGAGAGTAGTGTTACCTGTACCAGTGACAACTGCACCAGTTACAGCATAACCAACTTTCTGTCCCTGCATGAAATATGACAGTGCTTCACGGGTCAAAGATCTTTGCCTATTATCGGAGATTACACTACCAATAACATCAGCATTGGCATGAGAAATTGATGGTTGTGCGTCCGACTGATAGTTATCTCTGTCTTGTTGTGGATAGAGGTTTCTAATATCCTGTGAGAAGGATTTCGTGGATACACCGAAACCAAGATCCTTATCCAGAGGAATAGAACCACAAACGAGAGTTAGGTTATATACACCATCTTGTCCAGAAGTTCCAGGAATATGTGGTCTAGATTCTTGTACTCTATACACATAGAGAGAGTCAAATGCTTTGGATCTCTCTACAATAGGTAGATCTTCAATCTGTTGTTGTGTAGTTCTCTCGTTAATTTCATTAAGGAATGCACCAGGATCCGTAGTAATACCAGTAACGGTAAATGCCTTACTAGAAACTACATTATCAATTTTAAACTCACCATTAAATCCAACTTTATAAGTATTAAGTGGATTGTTAACGGACTCTACATTTTTAATTTTAACTAAATCACCTTCAATCAATCTGTGAGGAATTTCAGTTGTGATCGTAATAGTTGTGCCACTAAAATCAGCACTCTTAATGATCTTAACATTCTTAAGTTGAGTTGGGTTAGATAGATTAGCAGTTAGGAATGATGCACTACCAATACCAACAGTTTTAGATTCCTGTAGAACGAATCCAGGTTTTGGAGCACGAGCGTCAACATGTTCTTTAGGTAGAACATATCTAACACGATACAATCTATCAATGAGAGATCTGTTATCTACTCTACGCTTAACATATGTTGATCCAGTTTCATCACCAATAACACCAGCGCCAATAGTTTTAAGTGCTGGGAATATTTGGTTAAATGTTTCACTGGGGTGAGCGATAACGTACCACTGATTATTAATATTATCCCACTGAATTGGGTGTCCAGGATCTCCTGGTAATTTATCAGTAACTCTAGAAACTACAGTTAGTTGTCCACCACCATTAGATAACCCAGTGAGAGGTCTACGAGCAAGAGCATCATTACTAGTAGATGCTATCTGAATTTTGTTTGTAGCAAGATTGCCACCAGCAATAGCATAGTAGATCTTATCATTAATAATACCGTTTGGAGTTTCTCCAGTATTAGAGAAGATTCTAATTTTCTCACCATTATTAAGTTGGTGATTGGTACTTAGACTGATAACATTAGAAATAATGGCATTAACACCAGAATTTCTAATAACTTTATAGTCTTTCTCGGATTCTACACCAGTTCCAGAGGGAACCTGCATGAGAATAGGAGTCTCATATGTTTCCTGAACTGCTTGTCCAGTAAGTGTATTAACAACACTCAAATATAACTTATCTTTTTTCTTAGCACCGATTCTATAAGAGTCAACCTGTGCAGGTGGAACAATTTCTTCAGTATTGTAACTAAACAGATATAGTCTATCAGTAATACCAACACCAACAGTTTTTGGTGTATCAAGTGTTAACCAAGATGCCGTAGTTACTGTTCTTGGAATTTCTCTAGGTGGCAGAATGTGAGTGATGTATCCTACATCATCACGATTAAACGACTCTGGTCTAAATCCCGATGATTCTAGAGCAGTTTGTCCAAAGTTAGAGTTGGAGTTAGTAATAGAAGCATCACCACCTCTTTCTGCATGGAAGTGACGTGCATATGCAATAGCAAAGATAGAAACCAACTGAACAACAGCGTTGTTTCTTACTCTCATGTGAGAGGTTTCAAATGTTGGTTTATAGATTGCTTTTGAGTTTGAGTGTAGAGGTCTATCTGAATCAGATACACTCAAATCACTATTAAAGATTGCAGTGTCGGGATTGTAGAGAATGAAAGCATCATCATCTTTCTGAATAGAAATACCCGTGAACTGAGCACAAACCATGGACTTAAATCCAGTGGCTTTATCACCATCACAATCAAGTCCATTAAGACCATATACCGAACGTAAAGAACAGTTGAAAACATATGGAGATGCAGAACCTACAGTATCGGGTTCAATAATTACGGAAGAATTTTGAATCTCCTGGGACGTTGGCAGTGCAGTAATAGGTACACTGGGAGCGAGATATGTGAACTCAGTATCGCTGATAACTTCTTCAACTAGGAAGGATCCGTTGTATGAATTGACAGATGTTGTGATACCAGCAATAAGAACAGGAGTATCCTTGAATAGTCCATGTGCCTTTGTCGTGTCTACAGTGATAATATTATTAGGAGTATTACCGTCACCAGACTTAATCGAAGTAATACCAACTGGGTCAGCAGCAAGGTCACCAACAATTCTAAATTCGTCTACACTTGGTTCAAAATCATCGAATGTGGGGTAATCTGGAACAGGTCTACCAGAAGCATCACCATAAGCTTTTGCTACCTTAAAGTAGAACATGTCCAGGTCAGTTAGACCAGAATCAGATCCATTAATTATTACGTTATTTACACCATCGGCATAGGTAAACGCAGCTAGTTTATGGTGAGAGTATGTAGGAACCTTTGTGTTACTATCATAATCATAATATGCAGTTCTAGAAATATCCGCATCAAAGATCGTGAAAGCGGTAAAGTAACAAGTACCAGTAACACGAAGAATACCACCATATAGTTGATTGTCATCTAATGGATCAGGTACATACAGTGGTCTTAGTTTAGTTTTGCGAAGATCCAATCCAATGATAGAAGTACCACGAGGTAGAATTGCTCCGCCTTCAGTGGAGTTATACTTATAAAGTTCATTATTGGGATCTAGAATATCAAAGTTAGTTTCTGAAGTAAACTGAGTGATATCAGCAGGTTGCCATCCTGCATTTTTCCTAATCTTGAATTCAGCAGCTCCAAGATTACTCGTTACAGTATATCCTGGTCTGTTATCAATGTAGTGAATGCCAGGGAAAACCAGAATGGTCGTTCTATCAATTTTATCATTATTTTTGCCTGTTTGATAAGAAAATCTAGCAGCTTCAATTAGAGCTCTTTGAATAGTTTTGAATGGTCTCGTCTGCGAGTTACCACGGTTTTCAATACTATCAGTAGCATCAAAGTCGCTTGGATTTACATATAAAATATTACCTTCAGCGTTCTTTAGAAAATTTTCTAATCTTGATAGAGGCATTTTATCTGCTCAATATATTATTCCTTTTTGTATTTAGACAATGAAAAAACCCCTCCAATCCTAAGATCAGAGAGGTCGCACTTCCTTCACACATGCTAATTATATCACAAAAAGATTACCTGTGCAAATCATACTCTTTGTTACTCCATTACGTTTTTTGATTCTGTGCAGATAACCCAATTATAACTCTTTTTCATTTCATTTGCAAACCACTTGGCATTAACTTCGTTATCAAAGTATCTACTCTGTTGTTGAGGAGAAAGTTCTCCTGGTTCGGACCATCGAACAATGTATTTACTCACAAAAATAGTACCTGTGCAATCCTTTCATTATTTTTGAACCATCCAGGAGCCATACTTGGTGCATGTAGAACATCCACAGGGTAAATAAGCATTCTATTATATCTCATTCCAATCTCTGCCTCAATTTTTAGTGCAGAAGACATTTGAAGTTCAGTGAATAAGTCTTGATATGTTTTGGTGCATTTATTATCGGCACTTGTCATCTCAGTGAACTGTTTCTCATATAGTAGAGATCTTTCTAGTCCTTGTTTGTCAAGGTAACTATAGAAGTTTGTGCCTCCTTCGCATTCTTCAGGAGTATTCAAATAGATTACAACCCCAAATCTACTCGGAAGTTGAAATTTCAAATATGTATCTTGGTGTGGAACCAACCCCAAAGGATTATTAACTAATGTTTGGTGACTAGTAAAGTTTACTAAAAACTCTGCATTTTTCCAACTAGTTTCATATGATAACTCATCGTACCAGTTATTCCAGATAGCACGATTTCTAACAAAATCATCAATAACTTCTTTTATATTACGGATATCTTTGTGTGGAATTGCTAGTCTATCACCAAAGTCACATTGTTCATTGATCTTTCCTGCTTCACCCCTATGAGTTAATGCAAATTTTCTAACTTCATCGGGATTTTTATAAAGATTATCAATTACTATACATGTAACTGCATTTGGTCCAATACCGTCAATTTGAGCAACTTCTAACTCATTACCGATCTCAAACATATTTGCAACAAATTTATATTATATATGGGAGATGTGGGGATCGAACCCACCTTATCCGAATTATGAGCTCGGTGCATTCACCAGATTGCTAATCTCCCTAAACTCCCCTTCCTGGGATCGAACCAGGGACCAAACGATTAACAGTCGTTCGCTCTACCGCTGAGCTAAAGAGGATTGTCTTTTTTATGTGTCTCTAGAAGATATTCAACAGTGTTTGCTACATCATTCATAGCATCACGAAGCATAGGTTGTTGACCAGAACTTTGTTCTACTTTAGTAACACCGTTCTTAAACTCTTCACAAAGAGTCCAACGCCATTGACCCATACTATTAGAATACCAAAGATTAATCTTCATGGAACCTCTAGATTTAAAGGGGGCATTCCACCCCCCAGAACTACTTGGTTAACAAGGCTAGTTTAACCCCGATCCCCCATTCAGGCAGTCGCGAGTTCGCGAGTGCGGGAGAATGCAACGATGTTATTCGCTGCGGTGTCAGATGTTTTTGCATCTATGGTTTGCTT
>MDSW01182653.1_pt1 | contig 13480 bp, 9 predicted proteins | sample 811171 | NCBI WGS metagenome assembly MDSW01 (sample SAMN05326641, study PRJNA326480) | marine metagenome | isolation source: seawater | place: Atlantic Ocean: North West | collected 2012 | reverse complement strand
GATATCAAGGGCGCCATCGGAGGTATGCAGGCGTTAGAGCAAGAGGAGAAGCTCGCTCAGCTCAACGCGGAGACAGAAAAGTAAACAATCGTATTCTTCCAACTCTTTTAATGAAAATAGTAGCACGAGCCCCTCACTCTCAAGCATCGGACGCGCGTCGAACCTTCGAGTGCCGACCTGAGGACAGAATCGTGTGCGCGTCCACGAGCGTTGCGCACGACGTCCGGCTCGTCGAACCTCTCGGCGGCGGACATTTTGGATGTCTAAAAATACCTCACAGCAATGCACCCTGACGTGTAGCTTTGGCTTTGATTTCAAAAAAGCGAAGAAATTTGGTTCACGTGGGTGAAAATGTCGTCGCGTACGTCGTCGGAAATCTCGTCACTTTCCTCGACGTGACCGCGGGGGAGAAGAAGTACTTGCGAAGTGTCGAGAATGGAGACATAGGCTTCATCACAGTGCACCCGGATGGTACTCATTTGGTGGTCGGTGAGAACGGACCCTCACCGCGCATGCACATCTACGCGTACCCTTCCCTCGATCTCGAGAACACGATCATTGGTGGTGCTGAGCGCGCGTACTCGGCTGGTACATTCTCCTCGGATGGAACCATGCTCGCGAGCGTAAGCGATCTGCCCGATTACTGGCTTACTCTGTGGGATTGGAAAACAGGCGTCTCGATCCTTCGTGCGAAGACGTACGGTCAAGAAGTTTATGACGTATCGTTTCTACGCGGTGAGACGGGACACATACTCACCCACGGTGCTGGCCACGTTCAGTTTTGGCAAAAGGTGAAAACATTTACTGGATGGAAATTGCAGGATACGCTGGGCAAGTTTAACGGAGAACCTCTGTCGAATATCACTGGAGCTGTCGAGTTGCCGTTCAAAAATATGATTCTTACGAGTACAGAGTACGGTGCTCTTCTCATCTGGGTCGATGGTTGCGCTCAATTCAAAATCATGAGAAGGTCCGCTTCCGGTGACGCGGAAAACTGTCACATTGGTTCAATTGAAACTGTCTGTAGCGTCGATTCAACTCTGATCACATCAGGAGAAGATGGTGTAATTCGAAAATGGTCCATAGACGATATTCGTCACGCCGTCTCGTCTCTGAACAAAGGGACAATACTCTTGCAACCTCTATCAGAGCACCGCACAGATGGAGGAAACATCAAACATGTATGTCAGTTGCAAAATTGTCTATTGATTCAAGACGGTGGTCGTGGATGTGTGGCGTCATGGAATCAAAATCAAGAGAAAATAATATTATGTGCGCACAGTGGTTCCATCACTGGCTACGTATCGTCCAGAAATAGCACACATCTGGTTACATGTGATGATAGAGGTGCCGTGCACTGTTACGATTATCAGTCTTGTTTATTCCTGTACAAAACTCAATTTAGTGCTGCGGCCACGGCGCTTGCCGATGTACCTTTGAGTATAGACGACTCAGGACGATCTGTTGTCGTCGGATTTAACGATGGAGTGATTCGCGTCCTGGTTAGAAATTCTAATGCGTGGCGTTTAGCTCTCGTGCTCAAACCGCATTCTTGCGCCGTCGCAAAGTTTTCCTGGAATCCCTGCGGTTCCGTCTTGGCGGTTAGCGCAGCTGACAATACTGCGTTCCTACTCAAATCCTCTCGTTTCGCCGACTCATTGACCTTTGAACCGATCGGTTTCCTGAATGTTCCCTCGAGTGAGATATTTTGGGAAAGTCAATGCACTCTCGCGAGTCAAGCACATGGCGCTGTCGAACTTTTTGACGTACCCACTGAGCCAATCTCTCAAGAGAAAAGGCAAACATACAAAATCGAAATTGATCCTCGAACGCGAACCCGGGATCTTTCAAACGTTGAGGTCTTCGAACGTGATGACACGCTTGCGCAGTGGACGACGCACGATCGTTCTCACGACGTCACCATATCTACTTCTGGTTCCTTTGAAGTGCGCAAAGTCGGCGCTGTGCCTACTGCGAACTCGGAGCCGCCCATCGATACGTTATGCACCATGCCACTCACCCCAGTGGATGATTTTCCATCCTCGACTTGTGCCTCTATCGAAGAAGTCTTGCAAATGAGCAGGTCAATAGAATCAAGCGAGAATGAAGTTGCTTCCTCGATACGTCTTTTGAGTTTCGTGGAGCTATGCCGCGAAGAATTTGATTCAATTCTGCGAGCAAATAGAAACCTCCCCGAAGAAGAGCAGATGTCCAACGTAGAGCTTTTCGTAGATGAGATACCTATGAAGCAGGTACGAGAGGAATCACTTCATCCGCTCAAGGCCAAGCTGGATAGATTTCAAAGCTCTTTTCTGCGTGCTGAAGGAGTAACGCGGCAATTGCACGCTAAGTACTTTAGTAAAATTGCGTCGTTACCCAGAGTAGTGAGATCCAGAGAGGAATCGTGGGTCTGTTCTTCATTCATGTTGCGCTCCGTGAAAGAAGACTCTGCTTCGACGCCGACAAAAACAGTATGCCTGAATGACCGCCAACAATCGTTGGATGTGGCAGATACAGGCGAAACGTCGCCAAATAAAACAACACTTCAAAATACAAGCAATGATTTCGCGAACATGAGCTCCGAAGCTCGAAGGAGACTCGAACGGCTGCAGAGGACTGAGGAGCTGCAAAAGCTGAAAAAAATGGAACCAGCGCAAGCGACATGTGGTGATCTCGGAAATACGGAAGAGACGGCCAAGTATCAGGGATTTCCATTGCGCTGTGACCCTGACTCGATCGTATCACATGAAGAAAGGTTGACCACCGAAGGTAAACGGTGCGAACTAGAGAGTATTAAAATGCAAATTCACGAAGCACAGAAACGATTCAACGGTGAGTTTGAAAAAATTTACACCAGAAGAAACGTCGAGGAAGACGATATAATTTCTTTGTGCTATGAGAAACTGAAAACAATCGCTCACTGCAAAATGGCGGAGCTTTCTCGTTTAATCATTCAGCAAGAACTCGAAGTCATGCCCGAGTTTGACGCGAGAAACGCAGAAATGCACCATGAACGAGATCGAGTGGAAGAAGAAGTGAAACAAGCGCGCGATGTTCTTCACAACGCACAAATCACGTTGAACAACACAAAAAATGAACTCGAGCAACATCAAAAGGTGAAGATGGAAATTGAGGAAGAATTCAACAAATGTACGGCACCGGGTATCCCGAGAGGAACACTGCTCAAAGTTTTTCACAAGCGCGTACACAACAGGCCACAAAATAATGACGAGGGGGATGACTCAGAAACGGATTCAGACTTTGACTCCAATTTCGAGGACGAATCCTACTACTCGTCATCGGATGATGAAGATGGAAGTGTGTGCCCGAAAGGTTGCGACGTGTCTGTTTATGAACGAATTTGCACTCTTCGGGATGAAAGAATTCAAGTCATGAATATTCTGGCGGATGTGCAGCGTGACTGTGACACGAAGAAGAAAGTCGTCGATTCTGCGGCGAATAAACTTCAATCCTTGGAAGAGAAGGCGAGAAATGTCGAGAAAAGCGCGAAAAACTTTGAAAAAGTCAAACAGCAGAGTCTGAATGATTTGACTGCTGCTTTCGTGTTACCGGTGAGTTGCGTAGAGATGAATGATTCCAACACGAACGAAATGATACTCTTTTCAAAATCGCGCTTACACGAACTAGAAAGTCATATCTCAACGTGGGACGCTGAGGTTGAAAAGTTGAAGAGTCAGCACCAGGAGCTGAAGTGCGAGCACTCCGCGCTTGTCACGCAGCGATCCATCAAAACGACAGAGCTCCAGAGTCTGCAACAAAAATTCGTGGATACGCAAATTCGAAAATTTGGACAACCCATCGTCTTGGAAGACCTCGATGCAGTCGTCAGTAAGAGTCAAAGCACAGAAGATTTGCGCAACAAGCTAAACTCACAAGAAGAGGAGAATGCCCAGGAACTACAGGAGATCGAGACGGAGATTTCGAGCAAAGAAAGGGAATTGATACTTCTCATCGAAGAACACACTTCATGTTTGAATGAACAACTATCTAGAAACAACTACTTAGCGCGTACAACGAAAATTGCGGCTACTTGAAATTCATTAAAATACAGTTTACACGAAATCACCGAAGTCGTCGTCTTCAAGTGGGACGTCTTCAACATCGTCCTCCCGACTCGTTTGTGGCTCTGCCGACTCGACGACAACATCACCAGAATTTGCAAACGGATCAGTCACGCTGCTCAAAGGCGCCTTTTCCGATGGTGTCGGCTCGAGAGAGATCAAATCAAACTCGACAGCCATTTGCGGCACGCTCGACGTCCCATTCCCGTCGTTGATTCCTACTTCTTCAGATTCTTCGTCCATGCGACTCTCTGACGCCTTAGGCTCGCGTACTTTCACGTCTTCAATCGCTTCTTCCTCCACGACTGCCTCGCGTTCCGTTCTCACGCGCTCTTGAAAAGCTTCCCAAGCCTGCGTCGTGAAACGACCAGCCGCGACTTCTTTCGTCCGCGCAAACGTCGATCCCGCGCGCAAACCATCGATGAATCGCTGCAAATCCTCATCTCTACCCTCACCCATCGCGTCCACGCCGCACGCGCCTCCGTTCAGTAATCTTTTCGCCGCGTTCTCAAACTCAGCGCCCGGCGCCGACGAAATCAAATCCAACTCCCCGCCCGCGGAGACGCGACGTCCTTCCCTCTCTCTCTCGCCCCCCATCCCCCTCTCCACCACCGGCGTCGCCTTCATCGACGTCTCCGGAGTCTCAAACGTCCCGAACGCCTCCTCGCTCGCCTCACCCTTCATCGTCGTCATCGGCGTGGCGAACGCCCCGAATCCATCCTCCTCGCCGTCCGATCCCGACGTCTCCCCCGCGGCTCTCTCCGTCGCGTCGTCCGCGCCGACGTCGCCCTCGCTCTCCTCCACCATGTCCCACCCTCGCGCCCTCGACGCTCGCCGACCTGTGCCGCGAATTCCCGTCGGCTCTCTCTGTTTTTGCATCTCCCCAAACCGCGGCGCGTCTCGCACGCGCGCGCACGTCCACCTCGACTCGACGCGAGACGCGAGACGGGCGAGAGGTGATGACGGACACCTGGCACTTATCCGCGGTGGCGTCTCTGGTGGAGAATCTCGACAAGAGACTCCTCGTCGCCCTCCGGGACGGCTCGCACATCATCGGCACGCTGCGCTCGTTCGATCAGTTTGCAAACATCGTGCTCGAGCACGCGGTGGAGCGGATCATCGTCGGAAGGATGTACAGCGACATCCCGCTCGGTCTGTACATCGTGCGGGGGGAGAACGTGGTGCTCATGGGTGACATCGGAGAGGATTCGAACGGGCCCTCGTCCACGGCGGGGTTGATCGAGGTGGACAACGCCGAGATCATTCGCGCGAGAGAGGCTGACTCGGCGGCGGAGGCCATGAAGGGGGATATTTTGAAACGGATGGACTTCTTGGACGAATAAAAACGTTCGAGGTGTGGTGGACGCGAGAGAGACGGGTGGACGAGGTCGTTCGGACGCTCGGCGCGCCGCTCGGTCGGCTCGCTAGCTAGAGGTGCGCGGGTTTGCGCGCCCGTTTCGCGTTTTTTTTTAAAATCGAGGGGGTTCCGCGGCGATCGGGAAGAAAGTGTGCGGTGAAAAAGACCCGACCGAAAGGCTATGATGATGCATAAACATGCTAATCCTGATTATCCATGATAAATGATCGATAGGACTGAGCCTTTTGGGTGGATTTCCTTCTATGGGACAATTCGAGAAAGCAATGATGATTGCGCTCAGTTTTCGCATCTTGTGGAGAGAGCTAAGCTCGGTGAATCCAGCAATTCCAATGGATCCTTCTGAGTTTTCTCGAAACGCGATCCGTGGAAGGCTCTCTGACGCGCGCGAACGAATGACTGACATGACGGAGATGATTCGCTCCATTTCATTCTTTGTTGTAGGGATAAATAGATGGCGACGTAAATGTGTGTTTAGACATGTGAATTGAAACAACAATTTAGTAGTATACTCGTACAAATGTTCGTAAATCGTGTCGTACATCGCGTTGTGATCGCACAATTGTTTTAGTCCTTGGTCGGAAAGCTCGGAGACGTCGTGATCCCGCACTGTCCCGTCTCGGAGCTGATTCTGCGAGCCATGCGAATGAATCCACTCTCACCCCATTGCGAGCCCCAAGAATTTTTCACCTTCCAGTAGTGTTTATGGTGCTTCTTGTGGTGCGTTGCGGACTCTTTCGGAGTCTTGTCAAAGCCGTAGCCCACGACGAGGACGCCGTGGTCCACTGACTCGCCGCACTCTTTCGAGTCGTACACGCCGCCGGCGTAGAGCTGAAACGATTTCGTGTCCGCCTCGATGGCGATCGACACGGGTTGTTGCGCCACAGCCTTTTCAAGCTCCTTTTCATCGCCCGGTGGGACGTCTTCAAAGCCATCGATGGAGGCGACTCGCATCTGCAGTTTAAAGCGGTTACAACGTAAACCTTCGCCTGTGTATGGGTATTGAAACTCGGAATCAATGCCACCATTTTTCACGATCCACTTGAACGCATAGTCCATCAAACCGCCATTGCATCCCATGTTTTCTTTCGAGCACGACACCATCTCTTGTTCAGAGAGCGAGACGAGTCGACCGGTGCGAATCTTGGTGATGCCCTCGACGGCGCCCGTGGTGGAAAACGCCCAGCACGAACCGCAGTGCCCTTGATTTTTCGGCACAGTCACCGCGCCTCGCTCGACCCAATCGACGTAGTCCGGGGCGACGACGTCCGCGTACTTCCAAGTCGTCTTGTACGCCGCCTCATCGCGATTTTCCAACGACTTCTTGGCTCGTTTCGCCTCGCCGTCGTATCCGAGCATTCTTCGAAACTCCTCTCGAGTCGTCGCCGCGAGGCTGTTGAGTCCGACCCAGTGCGACACTTCACCGAGCAAGTACTTGGCGTTGTGTTCCAACACGTACTCCGCGTTATTCACGAACACTTTCAGTCGCATCGCGCGTTCCTCGGCGTTTTCAAGCACGGCTTCGACGCCGTGTTCGCGCGCCCACGCCTCGAACGCCTTCTCCATCGTCGACGCGTCCTGGTTCGCCATCGCCTCGCGAACCATCCTCGCCCGCGCCGTGACCGCTTCAAACACCTTCCCACGGTCCTCGCTCGCGTCCGTCACCGTCGCCGGCGTCGCCTCCGGCGTCGCGAGACCCCCCAACGAGAGGCTCGGCACCGTCAGCATCGGGTCACCGCGAGGCCCCGTTCGCGCGTGCGCGACGCCCGCCCGCGCGATGGCACCGACGAGCGCGAGGATCACGAATTCGCGCATCTTTCTCGACGCACCGGAGCGCCGACCCATCGCTCCTTCGTTCGCGCGCGCGCCGATCTCGCGCGGTCGAACGCCGTCGACGCGTCCGACGCGACGACTCGACCGTTGTCGGCGTCGATGGCGGTTTTATCGATGGACAAAGATCGGACTTTAGGTACGTACGAAACTTGAAAGAAAACAGTGAAGGCGGTTTCCTCATTACATAAAACCCAACGCGCGCGCACGCGCTCGTATTGAAAAGAAAACGAGACCGTGAAGAGCTCGACGAATGCGCCCCCGATCGATCGCACGCCTCGCGGTCGCGCTCGAGGTGGAGGTGGCGCGCGCGCGATCGAGGCCGCCTCTCCGTCGCGCGCGTCGCACACGAACGAAAGATGCCTCCGAAAGCGCCCGAATCGAAGGCCGCCAAGGCCGCCAAGGCTTTGGCCGGCGGTAAGAAGAAGGCCAAGGTGCGTTCGAGACGAGACGCGGAATCGATGCGACCGGGCGAGTCGCGGTGACCCTAACGACGACGCGAGCGGACGGTGTCGGTGTGGGCGGTGCGCGAGGAGGACGCGAGGAGGACGCGAGGAGGACGCGTGGGCGAACGATCGGAATGGATTCGTTCGCGCGCGTGCGTTCGGTCGATGGGGGCGAGGGATGGACGCGAACGCGTCTCGAGAGGGGACGTCTCGGAGGATCCCAGCGCTCGGATGCGCTTCGGTGGATGAGCTCGGTGACTGACGTCGACGACGCCTACGCGTGGTTTTTCCCGTGCGCGCAGAAATGGTCCAAGGGGAAGATGAAGGAGAAGGCCAACAACCAAGTGCTCTTCGAACAGGTGCGTGAATTTCGTCGCGCGTCGCGTCGGGCGAACCATCGAGAACGCGGTCGGGCTCGGTGCAAGCCCTAAGGGATGCGCCGAGAGGCGAGCGAGCGAGCGGCGAACGAGCGAGTGGTCGTCTCGTCTCGCGCCGTTTGTGTCCAGACGCGAACGCACGAACATTAGACGAACGCAAATACTGACCGGACGTATTTCTTCCTCGCGATTCACAGTCCACGTACGATAAGCTTGAGAAGGAAGTGCCGAAGTACAAGATGATCACCGTGTCCATCCTCTGCGACCGCCTTCGCATCACCTGCTCCCTTGCCCGCAAGGGTATCGCCATCCTCTTGGCGAAGGGCTTGATCAAGCCGCTCGTTATGCACTCCAAGCAGCACATCTATACGACTGCTGCCGCGAATGAAGAGGAGGCGTAAGTCGCGAGTCGGCTACGTGAGCGATAGTGGGTTGGCGAGCTTGTTTGCGTCGTATCCAGTTTAGAACTGTGACGGGGCGAATGAGTATCGGGAGACCGCGTAGTGAGTGGAATGATTAGTGCTTGTGACAAATGGTAAATTTGTTTGGATAATTGCCTCGTACGAACCTATCACGAGAAAGACGCATCCTCGTGCTCGCCCGCGTGAGCTCTTCGCAACACAGTCACGCGCATCGTGCGAACGACAGCATGCGCGCGACGTCAAATGCGCTGGCGAGTACGAGGACGCCCGTATCCTCTTTGACGGCTGTCGAGCGCGCACACCGACGTGACGCGGCTCGAAGTAGACCTCTCCATGCGGTCTCCGAGCCATCGTCACTCGAAACCTTTGCCGGCGCGTGGTACGGTCCAGACATGCAAATGCGATCGGGCGAGTGGACGATCGAACTCTCTGATGACCACATTCGCGAGATCGACGCGGCGCTGGCGCTCGCGCAATCGCGAGGCCATGAAATCGTCGAGCTTTCTCCCGAAAATTTTCCGCTCGAGACTCTAGGCCCGGTGCTGGAGCAAATGGGTCGAGAGCTGATTCACGGCCGTGGTTTCGCTCTGATGCGAAATTTTCCGGTCGATCGATACACGAGATGGGAGTCTTGCGCGGCGTTCTGCGCCATGGGTCGTTACATGGGTTACGTCGTGCCGCAGAACAAGTTTGGACACGTCGTCGGGCACGTGAAAAATTTAGGGGCAGATCCGGCTTCGCCTTTGACCAGGCTCTACACGACGAACGCGGCGCAACCCTATCATACGGATTCCGCCGATATCGTCGGTCTGCTCTGCCTAAGTCAAGCCTTGGAGGGGGGTCACTCACAGGTAACGAGCTCGACGGCGATTTGGAACGAGCTCGTTAAACGAAGCCCTCGAAGCGCTGCTCTGCTCAGAGAACCGTTCGTCGTCTCTAGGAAGGGCGAAATACCACCAGGAAAAGAAGCAACCTATCGCATTCCGATATTTCACACCACCCCCGACGGTAGGCTCTGTGCGATTTACGATCGCTCTTTCATCGATTCCGCCAAGGCTCTCGTCGGCGCGACGCTCTCTGACGAGCAAACGCAAGCGCTCGACGATCTCGACGCCTTGGCGTGTTCAGACGAGTTACGCTTAGATATGACTCTCCAACCGGGCGATATTCAGTGGCTTCACAACCACACCACCCTTCACGCTCGCTCGGCGTTCGCCGACCGAACTGACGGCGAGCCCCGACACTTGGTTCGCCTCTGGGTGACGCCGGACGAGCGCGTCGGTGCCATGCAATTACCCGATATTTTCGCCGAGCGTTTCGGCACCGTCGCTCCGGGTCCCTCTCGAGGCGGTATTCGCGTTGACGGCCAAGTCCTGTGCTGTCCCTTGGACGCGCGATAGGCGTAGTACGTACTAGGTAGTTGAGCAACTGTCTTCAGTTTACCGCCGTCTCCTTCGTCAGCGCGCGTCGTCGCGAGCGTCGTCCGCGCAGCCGAACGCGTCAACGAAGCGTTCGTCGCGCTTGCGTCTCCCTCTCGCGCACCCGCGCGCTCGAATCGCGTCCCCGCGCGTCGCGAATTACGAGATGGGCGCCGACGATTCCCGGGCGCTGAGAACCACGGCGTTGGCGCTCACCGCCGCCGGCACCGGTCTCGGCTTGATCGCGGCGACCGCATCGCTGTATAGTTCGTATTTCACCCACGGATCGAGGGCTCGGAAGAAGTTGTCGCACCGGACGTGGTACGACGCGGTTGACCAAGATGGGAGAATCGCCTCGCTCACCGAGGTGCGAAGAGACGCCGTCGAGGGAGGGATTCCATCGTCGTTGCGCGCCGAGGTGTGGCCGGCGCTGCTCGGGGTGAGAAATTGTAGGAAGACGAGCGTGGAGTACGAGCAAGGGAAGCGATTGCGGAGAGAGCGTTACGATGGGTTTCGACAGAGGTGTCGCGAGCTCGAGGAATGGTTGTCGAAACCTGTCAAAGGACTCGTGGACTTGCCGAGTGATCTCGCTTCGTTCACGGAGGCGGCGAGAATCATAGCCGCGGACGCGCCGCGGACGATGTTAACGTATGGAACGTTCGCGCGCGATTGGGAGAGTGGCATCTTGAGCAGCGACGACTCGAGAATGGAGTGGCAGTCGGCGCAGCGACAGCGCTTGACGCGGGTGCTAGAGGCGTACGCTATTTTAGATCCAGTCATAGGTTACACTCAAGGAATGAACGATATCGCCGCTCTGTTTTTGCGCGACATCAGCAATGAATCGGAGGCATTTTGGTGCTTTGCGAAATTTCTGGGTGGTTCTTACCGATGCCACTTTCTCATCAATCCGCACGAAAGCGCGCGATCCGCTGTAAAAGATCAGGAGGGCGTGAGCGATCGTTTGAGAGCGCTAAGTGAAATAATCCGGATCGTGGACGCACCCTTACACAAGCACTTGAAGTTTTTGAACTCTCAGGAGTGTATGTTCGCCTTCCGGCCTGTGGTTGTGTTGATGTCTCGCGAGCTCATCGAATCTGAAGTCGGCTTATTTTGGGACATGTTGATCGCCGCTGGTGACTACGAAACGACGTTAAAATTAGAGAATGAACTCGAAGGCGGTGGTGCGAGGCTTTTACTGCACGCGGTCGCCGCATCGCTCGTCAACATGCGGTCGCAAGTGATGGCGTGTAAGAAATCTGACGATTTGATGCAACTGGTTGCGAGAAAGCTCCCAGCGAAAAGGTTCACGGCGCAGGAGCTCGGGCACAAGGCTAGAGATTTGATGAAAATAACGAAAGGCTTAGGAGAAGCGCTTGAAGTAGTTTCAAGGGCGGATGTAGTTCTAGGAGAGTTGTAACGACTATTTCTACGATATGACGCCGTCTATGCGCTCGACGGCTTCCACCAACAAAGCCAAACGCGGTGGCAACTCCGACACGCACACCCCGTCGCAGTAATCTCCGTTTGGCCCCAGTCCAGTCAATAATCTGTGCAGAGACAAGTCCGCGACGGTGAGTTTTGCTCCGCACACGAACGGCCCTTCGACTGAAGAACTCGCTACAAATTTTTCAATTTGCTTCACGCGCGGCGGAAGCATCACCGTATTCACCAAATGAACCATGCGTCCAATCTCTTCCTCCTCCAGATGCGTCTCCTCGCGCAATTCTCCCTCCGTCCTCGGAAACACGTTGTGATACCACACCGGCGCGAGAATCTGATTGACGTCCCGAACGACGTCTAAAATCATGTCCACCCGCAAGCGCGCATCCGTCTCCTCGTCGCTCGGATAAAGTCCCGTCATCCGTCCCACGCACCTCAGAATCGCGCCGGATTGCGAGTACACTCGTCCGTCGAGCTCGAGCGTGGGAACTTGCCCGAAGGGGAGCGTCTCCCGTGACCGCCGAACGTCTTCGTACGACACGCGAACGTCGTCGAATTCGACGCCTCCGATTCGAAAACACGCGCGAATCGGTTCGGCAATACCTCGCATGTCCAGATATGTCAGCTTCGGACGCGTCATGTCGTCGTCGTCGTCGCGCGGCGTTTTGATGGCTCTGGGCAAGGTAACTACTCTCTATCTGTTACTGGCCCTTACAATGAATAGATGAATAAAATTCGCATGAGCGGCGACTAAACGATGGTAATAATGAACAAACAAATAAAACACTTTTACTCCGACGGCTGCGACTCTTTGCCGCGATAATTGATGGCTGAGTCTCCGACCGCGTAATCTCCGCGCAAATCGGTTGGCGAAAATTGTCTGTCAACGGGAGGCACCGACAAATCCACGCACATGACGTCGCCGAGATCGAATTTATAGTCTAAGTGGTGTCTTCCGAGCTCAGTACCGTTCAGAGCGGCGGCGAACAGAGAGAGTGTGTCCTGATGAGACACGATGACGACATCTTCGCCGTAATATGTCGCCTCGAGTCGAGTGAACGCCTCCTGCGCGCGTCGATAGAGATCGACGCACGATTCGACGCTCGCGCTCGGCTGAAGGCTCGACGGCACGGGCGGTGGCGTCGAACGTGGATCCTCTAAATCGTTCGCCCACACCTCCTCCCACGCCGATTGCGGACCGAAATCGAGTGCACCCATCTTTCTCGGATCCAAAAGTCCGCTAAACTCCGTGCGCATCTGCGAAAATAACAACCCCAACTCCTCTCGCAACACGAGCGCGCTCTGGAACGACCGCTGAAAATTAGACGTGTACAACCACGCCGGGGCCCCGTCGTACTCCTCCAAAATAATCCGCGCCGCCTCGCGCATCTGCTCGCGGCCTCTTCCCGTCAACCCAAACGTCGCGTCGTACTTGAACGACGGATTACTCAACACCTGTTTCCTCACGTCCAACACCGATTCGCCGTGTCGCACGAGGAAATACCTATTATGTAATCGAGACGGAAGCTCGATGAACGCCACCGCCCGTTTCGGTCGCGTCAGCCCCCCCGCCGCGCTCCCGATCGCCGTCGCCATCGCCGCGCGGCGACTCATCGACCCCCTCCCCGCGCCTCCCGCGCCCTCCGATTCGCGCACCGCGCCTTCTGACGACGTCCCAGGAACGGACCCATCCACCCCACCCCGCTCCTTCTCACGAATCCCCCCCGCGCGCGCCTCGATCGAGGCACGAGTCCCACGAAGACCCGCCGCGAACGCGCCCTCGATTCGATTCGCCCTCGCGCGCGTCGCCCTCGCGCGCGTCGCCCGCGACCTCGACGACGTCGTCGACCGCCCCGCCACCACCGTCGACGACGTCGCCATCCTCCCGTCGCGACTCTCGTCGTCGCGCACTCGCGCGAGGAGGCGCACCAATCGAACGCATCGTGTGTCCGCGTCCCACGCACGCACGCGTGTGGGCAAACAGTGCGCACGACGCGTGCGGACCTCGCGAGTCCCCCCCCCGCGATGGGTCACGACCGGCGACATCACCCGAACCGTTACCCGCGCGCGGTCGAGTCCCCACCACGACG